>LQAF01000220.1_pt1 | contig 12415 bp, 13 predicted proteins | sample 1535781 | NCBI WGS metagenome assembly LQAF01 (sample SAMN04331583, study PRJNA305678) | bioreactor metagenome | isolation source: bioreactor_2 inoculated with Wadden Sea sediment 2nd replicate of a... | place: Germany:Bremen
GGGGCTTTTTTCATTGACATGGCCTATTCCTTGACCGGGCGGTTTTCAGGCGGTCCGGCCAAGGCATCCGTGGTGGCTTCCGGATTCATGGGATCGGTGTCCGGATCGGCCGTGGGCAATGTGGTCGCCACAGGCTCTTTCACCATCCCAATGATGAAAAAAGTGGGATACCGGCCCCACATGGCCGGGGCCATTGAGGCGGCGGCGTCTACAGGCGGCCAGCTTATGCCCCCCATCATGGGAGCGGGGGCGTTTCTGATGGCCGAGTTCACCAACACCAGCTACCTGACCATCATCAAGGTGGCTCTGGTGCCGGCGGTCATGTATTATCTCACCGTCCTGGTGTTCGTTCATTATGAAGCAAAAAAATTCGGGTTGAAGGGACAGCCGAAAGAGAGCCTGCCCAGGGTTGTTCAAGTGCTCAAAAACGGCCTTCATTTCATCATTCCGGTGCTGATTCTAATCTATGTGCTGGTGTCCAATTATTCCCCCATGATGGCCGGGTTCATCGCGGTTGTCAGCACGTTGTCCATCAGCATCCTGGTGAATTTCATCCGATGGGGGGTCACAAAGGAAAACCGCATTTCCCTGCAGGGGTTTGCAGCCAAAGAAGGCAACCTTTTGCTTAAAGCCATGGAAAACGGAGCCAGAAACGCGGTCATGGTGTCGGTGGCCTGTGCGGCCGCTGGTATCATCGTGGGCATGGTCAGTCTCACCGGCATGGGGCTTAAGTTTTCCAGCCTGGTGATGGACTTGAGTTTCGGCATCAAGACCGTGGCCATTCTGCTGATTGCCGGCGCTTCCCTGGTACTGGGGATGGGACTGCCGGTCACAGCCAGCTATATTGTTTTGGCAACGCTTGCCGGGCCGGCTCTCATGGACATGGGGGTGCCGGTGCTGGTGGCCCACATGATCGTGTTCTGGTATTCTCAGGATTCCAACGTCACCCCGCCGGTGAGCCTGGCCAGCTTTGCCGGGGCCGGAATTGCCCGGGCCAATCCCATGCGCACCGCGTTCGCTTCCTGGAAACTGGCAAAAGGACTCTACATCATTCCCCTGGTGATGGCATACCGGCCTCTTCTGGGGATGGGAGACCAGTACGAGCTGTTCCACTGGGAGGTGATCCTGACCATGGTCACCACCACCCTGGGACTGGTGGCGTTTGCCTCGGCTCTGGAACGGTTCTGCCTCCGGGCGGCCACTGTTCTGGAAACCGTCCTGCTCTGGCTGGCCGCCGCCGGACTGCTGTGGCCCTTCTACTTAAGCGAAGCGGCCGGGTTCGTTTTGCTTTTGACGGCCCTGGCTCTTCAGCGGTATCGCCCCGGTTTCCGGAATACCGTTTGAAAAGAAAACAATCCGCCTCTTGCATCTCCGGCGAATTAGGATTAAAAACAATCCAGTGGATTAAGCGTCGAGAGATGATCATATGGAACAGGACAAGATATATCATGCCGGCCTGGATATCGGTTCCACAACGGTAAAACTGGTATTGGCGGATAGTACCGGCCGGTTGATTTTTCCCGGTATAAGCGTCATTGCGCCCGGATCATGGAAACGGTGGCCGGTTTTTTTCACAGGTGCTGGCGGATCCGGGAGATGGCCTCCTGCATCTGTCTTTGACCGGGTCCGCCGGCATGGGGCTGTCCCAGGAACTGGACCTGCCGTTTGTTCAGGAGGTGATCGCCACCCATGAAGTGGTCCGGGGGGCTTACCCGGAGGTTCGGACCGTGGTGGATATCGGCGGGGAAGATTCGAAAATGATCTTCCTGTCCCCTGACCGTCCTCCGGATATCCGTATGAACGGCAGCTGCGCAGGCGGAACCGGTGCGTTCATCGATCAACTGGCCGCCCTGTTGAACTGCACCCCCGGGGACCTCAACCGCCTGGCCCGGCAGCATACCGGGGTATATCCCATTGCGTCCCGGTGCGGGGTGTTTGCCAAGACCGATGTACAGAACCTGTTGAGCCGCAATGTGCCGGTGGCGGATATCTCGGCTTCTGTGTTTCATGCCGTGGCCATCCAGTGCCTGAATACGTTATCCAGGGGATATGACATCCGGCCGAAACTGCTGTTGTGCGGGGGCGTGTTCGCGTTTCTGCCGGAACTGGTCAACGCATTTCTCAGAACCCTGGACCTGTCTGCAGATGATTTGGTGACGCCGGATGAACCCGCCTCCTGCCGGCCATCGGGGCGGCCATGGTCAGCAGACGTCATAAGGCCCTGTGGTCGGTGTCGGGCCTGTTGGAAGAGATGGCCCTGAAACAGGCCCGGTCCCAGGTCCGGGACAACCGTCTGCCCCCCTTGTTTTCCACAAAAAAGATCGGGAAAGCTGGGAACAGCACCGGCGGCAGATACCGATTCCTCGGACAGCCCTGTCCAATTATTCAGGCACATCCTGTTTCCTGGGTGTGGATTCAGGGTCCACCACCACCAAAATCATTGCCTTGGGCACGGGCAATCAGGTGTTGTTTTCCTGGTACCGAAATAATGACGGCAATCCCATTCAGGCTGTGGTGCAGGGATTGGCCGCTCTGCGCGATGAGATTCGGATTCATCATCCGCATCTGGCCATCGCAAGAACCGCCGTGACCGGGTATGGGGAAGATTTGATCCGAACGGCATTCGGCATGGACATCGGACTGGTGGAAACCATTGCCCATTTTGAGGCGGCAAAGCACATGGATCCGGAGGTGTCGTTTATTCTGGACATTGGCGGCCAGGACATGAAAGCTATTTTTATTCATCATGGTACGATTTGCCGTATCGAACTCAATGAAGCCTGCTCGTCCGGGTGCGGATCATTTATTGAAACCTTTGCCGATTCTTTGGGTTACCGGGTCAACCGCTTTGCCGAACTGGCCATGGAAGCGGCATCTCCCTGTGATCTGGGTACCCGGTGCACCGTGTTCATGAACTCCCGGGTCAAACAGGCATTGCGGGAAAATGCGACGATTTCGGACATCAGCGCCGGGCTTTCGTACGCAGTGGTGAAAAACTGCCTGTTCAAAGTGCTCAAATTGACGGGCATGGCAGAGATGGGAACCCGTATCGTGCTTCAGGGGGGTGCGTGCCGGAACCTCTCTATTGTCCGGGCCTTGGAAAATCTGGCAGATGTTCGTGTCACCTGTTCCGATATGCCGGAAATGATGGGGGCATTCGGTGCGGCCCTGGCAGCGGGGAAATCCGCTGACATCGAACAGGATCATCCCCTGGCAACGTTTGCAGCCATTCATCACCTGGAATCCATTTCTGATTTCAATACCCGCCAGATTGTGTGCAGCGGATGTGAAAACGTGTGTTCGGTGACACGATTTGTGTTTTCCAACGGCCGGTCCTTTTATTCGGGCAACCGGTGTGAAAAGATATTCGGGTCCAAAGGCAGGGACCGGGCAAAGAAAGGGTTTGATTTTGCCGATTTCAAGTACCGGCTCCTGTTTGACCGGAACCTGTCGCCCCACATGATGCCAAAATGGACTGTGGGGATCCCCAGATGCTTGAATTTTTACGAGAATTTTGCCTTTTGGCATGCTTTTTCGTGCATTGCGGTATTAATATCGTTGTGTCTGGCCCTTCCACCATGGCCATGAGTGATACGGCCAGAGGCAGTATCATGTCCGACAATATCTGTTTCCCAGCCAAACTGGCCAATGCCCATGTCTTGGATCTGGTTCAAAAAGGAGTGGATCGGATTTTCTACCCGATGGTCATGTATGAGCACGATGAATTCCGGAAAGTGGTTAACACGTTTAACTGTCCGATTGTCAGCAGCTATACCGATGTGATCGACAGCAGTCTGGATCAACGGACCCGGAAGGGGATTCCTCTGGACAAACCGGTGATCACGTTCAGGGATGAGGTGCTGCTGACAAAGGCCTGTGTGGCCTATCTGCGGCCCCTGGGGGTGAATACGTCCCGGATCCGGGCTGCCGTGAAAAAAGGGGTGGCCGCGCAAAAGGAATATAGGCAAATGATCCGGGAAAAGGGGAGCAGCGGGTACGTCAGGCCAAACAGGATCAACGGTTGTTGGTGGTGCTGTGCGGCCGGCCCTATCACATCGATCCGCTGATTAATCAGAAAATTCCCCAGCTCCTGACCGGTTTCGGTGTTGATTTCATCACGGAAGACGCGGTGCCGGACAACGGAACCAGCCGTTTTGACGGCCTGCAGGTGCTGACCCAGTGGGCGTATCCCAACCGGCTGTATCATGCGGCATCCTGGGTGGCAGGCCAACCAAACCATGTCCAGCTGGTCCAGCTTAACTCATTCGGATGCGGCCCGGATGCCGTGGCACTGGAAGAAAACCGGCAGATTCTGGAGGCGGGGGGGAAAAATCTGACCCTTGTGAAGGTGGATGATATCTCCAGCACCGGATCGGTAAGGCTGCGCATCCGTTCCATGGTGGAATCCCTGATACGGCAGGACCGGGAAAAGCGCCAGGAACGCAGGCAGGAAAAGCGGAAGACGACGCCTCATTTTGAGAAAAGAGACCGGAAACGGCAGATCATTGCCCCGTTTTTGCAGACGATTATTCCGGATACCTGCCGCCGGTGTTTCAGACCGCGGGATATGAGGTCGCGATCCTTCCTCCGCCGGACCGGATGTCCGTCGAAACCGGTCTGAGATATGCGAGCAATGACATATGTTATCCGGCCGTGCTCGTGACCGGGGATATCATCAAGGCGTTGAAATCCGGACGGTATGATCCTGAAAGAATCGCCGTGGGCATCACCCAGACCGGGGGACAGTGCCGGGCCTCCAGTTACCTGTCTTTGATCCGCAAGGCCATGGTGGCGGCCGGATATGGCCAGATACCGGTCATATCCGTGACCAGCGCCCAGGGACTGACCCATCAGCCCGGGTTTGACATCAACTGGCTCAAGTTGATCAAACTATTGTTTGTTACCACCATGTACGCGGACTGCATTGCCAAAATGTATTATGCCACAGCGGTGAGAGAGGTTCAGGCGGGCACCAGCAGCCGTCTGCGGCAAACATATATTGACGCGGCCCATGCCTGTATCCTGACCCGGGATTATGACCGGTTTTTTTCGTTGTTGGATGCGGCGGTTACGGAGTTTAACCGGGTTGAAGTCAATGATCAGGTCGCGGGCAAAATAGCGATTGTCGGTGAGATCTATATCAAATACAATGCGTTCGGCAATCAGTTTTTAGCCGAATTTCTCATGGAAAACCGGGTGGAACCGGTCATGCCTCCGATTCTGGATTATTTTATCCAGGATTTTATCAATTACCGGGAAAACATCCGGGCCCATATCCGGCACCGGAAAATCACCGATATTCTGGGGCGGTTTATTGAAACGTTTCTGAATACGTTTCACAGAAAAATCGATCACCGGTTCAGGCGTTTCCGATTTTACACGCCGTTTCATGACATCCGCCAAGTGGCGCACAAGGCACGTAACATTTTGTCCTTGGTGAATCAGTTCGGTGAAGGGTGGCTCATCCCCGGTGAGATCGCCTGTCTGGCCGAAGACGGGGTGAACCATGTGATCAGTGTTCAGCCGTTCGGCTGCATTGCCAACCACATCGTGTCCAAGGGTGTGGAAAAACGCATCAAAACCCTGTATCCGGACATGAATCTGCTATACCTGGATTTTGATGCCGGTACTTCCGAGGTCAATGTCAGAAACCGGCTGCACTATATGGTGGAATCGGTGAAGGCCCGGCCGGGCAGGCCGGACCGGGCGGTTCGGGTATAGACGGTATTCCGGCGGGTGTCAGTACAGCAGGTTGGGCAGGTACAAAATGATCTGAGGGAACAGGATCAAAATAATGACGCCCACGATCAGGGCCGCCACAAACGGAACCACGCCCTTGAAGATTTTCTGCAGCGGAATGGTCTGCTTGAATATTGTCTGGGCGACTCCATATACCACATACACATTGATGCCGATGGGGGGTGTGATTACCCCCATCTGGGTGATCATCACGATCATGACCCCGAACCAGACAGGATCATACCCCAATTGCTGGACTACGGGGTAAAAAATGGGCACTGTCAGAGTGACAAAGGCCAGCGCATCGATAAAGCAGCCGCCGATCAGATAGATAATCAGAATTACGCTCATTACCAGTACTGCGGGAATCTCCAGACCGGCCACCCATCCGGCGATCTCAAAGGGAATCCTTGTCACGGCCAGAAATTTGCTCAGGATCACGGCTCCCACGATCAGCATCATGACCATGCAGGAGGTGCGAAGGGTCTCCAGAACGGCGTTTACAAATCCCTGCCAGGTGAGCTGCCGACGGACAAGAGCGATCGACAGCACTCCGAAAGCCCCGATGGCGGCGGCTTCCGTCGGGGTGAAAAGGCCCACGAAGATTCCGATAATGACCAGGGCAAAGACCGCCAGGGTTTCTCCCAGCCCCAAGAGGGATTTCAACTTTTCCGCCCATGAAAAGGATTCTCCGGGGGGGCCCTGTTCCGGAGAAATGGTGCAGCGGATGTAAATGCACAGAATGAACAGCAACGTGATCAGCAGGGCCGGAAAAATGCCGGCCACAAACAACGCCCCGATGGACTGCTGAGTCAGGATGCCATAGATGATCAGCACTACGGACGGCGGCATGATCATGCCGATGCTGCCGCCGGAGGCCACGGATCCGGTTGCCAGTTCGTCGTCATAGTTGTAACGTTTCATTTCCGGCAGCCCGATGGTGGCCATGGTGGCGGCGGTGGCCGGGCTGGACCCGCATACCGCTCCGAATGCGGTGCAGGCGGATACCGTGGCCATGGCCAGGCCACCTCTGATATCACCCAAAAATTTATACCCGACGTCATACAGCCGTTTGCTGATGCCCGAATGAAACCCCAGCTGCCCCATCAGAATGAACAGCGGGATGGTGGATAGATCATAAGAGGCCAGGGTTTCATAGACTTCCAGGGCCAGCAGGGCCAGCCCGGCCTCGATATTGATGACATAGGAAAAGCCAACGTATCCCACCAGAGCCATGACAAATGCCACCGGCATCTGTGTGAGAAACATCAGAAGCATGATGATGATACCGATAATACCGATGAGAGTCGGGCTCATTTTTCATCCCCTTTCCGCAATGCTGTAATGTCGTGAAACATGGCTTCCACGATGGTGACGGAAAAAATCAACAACCCGAAGCCAAGGATATACGCGATGTAATAGGTGGGAAATTTCAGGCTCATGGACACTTCTCCCATCTGTCTGAGTTCAGCGGCATGCAGAAACATCTGCCAGGTGATCAGACCGAAAAGGATCAACGTCAACGTCCGGGTGATCAGCCGGACCCAGGTCTGGGTTTTTTGGGAGGTGGTCTGCATCAGAATTTCGACGCCCACATGACCGCCGATCTTATAGGTATAGGGCAGGGCTCCAGCCACGATGACGGTGGCCAGAAATCCGACGATTTCAACGGATCCGAAAATCGGGTGTTTGAAACACCGTCCAATGACATCCACAACCGTCAACAGCATCATGCCCACTAGGGCGATGCCGCCGATGAGTTTCATGGTATTGGATAGTTTGGTAAGTGTCGAAGCGATCAGTTTCATGGATAATCCTGTGTCAAAAATTATTGTCGGTTAAGGCTGAGCCACTTTTGTCTGAATGAAATCGATGATGGTTTTGCCGTCGATGCCCCGTTTTGCCACATTTTGAATGTAGCTCTGGAGCAAGACCGATACTTTTTCGGCCCATCGGCTGGATTCTTCTGCAGTCTGTGAAATGACGGTGCCGCCTTTGGACAGAAAGAACGCCATGCCTTTCTCGTCCGCCTCATCCCAGGCCCGGCCGTGTTTCTGTGCAAATTCTTTGTTGATATCTGTGATGATTCCCTGCTGTTTGCGGGTCAGCTGATGCCACCTTTTTTGGTTCATGAACACGGCAAAGGTTGTGGTGTACGCGCTGGTAAAGTTCTGAATCATGAATTTGGACACTTCTCCCAGCTTCCAGCCGTTGTTGGCTTCAATGGGATGGGCCGACCCGTCCACCACACCTCGTTGAAGCATCTGGTAGGTTTCCGCCATGGACTGACCCACCGGGGTCCCGCCCAGAGCGGCGATTACTTCTCCGCTGGTGCCGGTTCCCCGGATTTTCAGCCCTTTGAGATCTTCCAGGGTATGTATCGGCTTGTTCCGGGTATGGATTATGCCGGGGCCGTGGGCATGCAGATACATCACTTCGGTGTTGTGCAGCTCTTCCGGATCGAACCGTTTCAGTACTTTGTTGGCCACGGTCGTGGCCTGGACCCCGGAGGTGTATCCCATGGGCAGGTCAATGGCTTCCAGTACCGGAAAACGGCCTCTGGAATAGGCGATGGCGGTCATGCCGATGTCTGCCACTCCCTTTGCCACGGCAATATAGGTCTGCTGGGGCCGGGTCAGGGTGGAAGCCGGAAAATAGTTGAACACAATCTCGCCGTTGGTCTGTTTTTCCACTTCCTTGCACCAGCTTTCTGCCAGTTGGCTGTGAACATGGGTGGGCGGAAAGAAGTTGGAATAGGTCAGCCGCGTCTGGGCATCGGCTGGCGAGGTCAGAAAAAGGGTGGTACAGAAAATTAGAAACAATGAAACCGATCGTGTTCGCATTCACTCTCCTCCTCAAATCAGCGGGACCGGTCTGACGTATGCTTTTTCTCAGATGGCCCCTGCCGGTTACATGTCGCCGTTTTAGTGTCACAATGTAACTATATTGTAGCACCGGTTAGAGGCTATACCGAATGAACCCGGCGGTTGTCAATAAAAATTCGGATCTGTTCGAGAATTTTTTGAGAAAATGGTTGATAAGTCAACCGTTTTCTGATCGGCAATTGAACCCGGGAACCTTAGGTTTTTATCTTGATGATTTCCCGGTCACGGCAGACACCATCCACTTGTAGCTCCACATGGTCCCAGTTTATCGGCGGCGGCACAGGAAATACGACCCAGTTGAAATTCGGGGATTCAGAATTGAAATATGGAATGTTCCAGGATTTACCCATCCGCATCACCGCCTTTGCTTGGACAAATAGCTAAAGGCTGTCCATATATCGCAAAAGCGACTGGTTGGCGGGCAGAAACGGAGCCAGGCCCTTGACGGCGGTCAACGCAGACACCATATGGCTGTCATTTAAATACCGGTACCCTGTCGGGTATGCCATCCGTCCGTCATTTCCCCAGATGAACTTGGGGGCCAGGTTGAAGAAAGCGATTTCATTGATGGTCCAGGCATCGTCTGATGACCCGGCTGGCTGCAGGATAAGCTGTCGTGATCCGGGGTTGAATGAAACGATAATTTCATGTAAGTGTTTAAAGTCGGCAGTGGATCAGGGCGGTAACCAGGGCAGTGACAATAGCAGCGGACCGGGAAATGGAGAGAAAAAACACCAGATGAATGTGAAATACTGCAGTGCCTGCGGAGCGGAAATGACGATCAGGGTGCCAAAGGATGACGACCATGCCCGGCCGGTGTGTGATCGATGCGGCCATGTCCATTATGACAATCCCAAACTGGTGGTGGGCTGCATCCCGGTGCTCGGAGATCAGGTGCTGCTGTGCAAAAGAAATATTGAGCCACAGAAAGGAAAATGGACCCTGCCGGCCGGTTATCTGGAGAACGGGGAAACCGTTCAGGAAGGGGCGGTGCGCGAAACCCTGGAAGAAACCCGGTCCCGGGTGGACATCATTGCCCCTTACCGCATGTTCAATCTCGTATTTGTTCACCAAATCTATTTGATGTTCCGGGCAAAACTGCTGGATAACGATTTTGGCCCCACCAAGGAAAGCGCAGCAGTGCAGCTGTTTCGTGAATCAGAAATCCCTTGGGAAAATATCGCGTTCGAGTCGATTCGCCAGACCCTGGCAGACTTTTTTCAGACCGGTCCGACCAGGCATATCCCTTCGAAATAAAGCAGATCATGCCCCCAAAACAACACGTCGATCCGGCCTGATCCGAACCGGTATTACAGGATATCCTTCAGGATCTCGAACCTCTCGAACGGCGGCATTACACAAGCCCCGGAAAAATAGGTTTTTGCGATTTCCAGCATGTGTTTTGCCTGGGCCGTACCGGTGCGGATAGGATCAACCGATTTCTCCATTTCCCGGCGAAGGGGTTCGGGCACGGCAATGCCGTCCACCTTGTCATGAAGAAATGTCGCGTGCCTGAAAGACAACAGCGGCAGGATTCCCATGATTTTGGGCACCGGCAGATGTGCGCATGCATCCGCCAGGGTTTGGGCCGTGGGTTCGTCATATACGGGCTGGGTGACGATGAACCGGGATCCGGCCGCCACCTTTTTTCCAGGCGTTTGACTTCATTTTTCAACCCGTTGCGCTCCGGCCGGAAATCCAGAACAGCGCCTGCGGTCAGGCCGGATTCGTTGCCCAGGGTGATCAGCTGATACACAGTCACATCGTTCACTGCGGTGGCGCCGTCCTTTTGTCGGCCGGCGGACGGGTCTCCGGTGATGGCGATCAGGGTGTCGATGCCTAACGCTTTTGCCCCCCACAGTTCGGCTTGAAGACCCAGAAGATTATGGTCCCGCACCGTCAGGTGCAAAATGGCGGGTTTGCCGGTTTTCTGATGCAGCAGATGGCAGAACACCGTGGCAGACATCCGGGGCTTGGCCACGGGATTGAAGGCCACGCTGAATCCGTCAAAAGCCAGACCTGAAATGGCGGCCAGCTTGTCCAGAAGATCTGCGGGGTCGTTGCCGGCCGGAGGTACCACTTCGATGGTGATGATAAATTTTTCCGGGTCAGAGATCATAAAGGACATGGGATGATCCTCCTCGTGTCAATCGGGTTAACAGGCCTGAACAGTATGCCCTGAATCCGGTGCCGGGTCAAATTAAAGGTTGAAACCCGAAGCAGCCGACTTATTATCCGGGGTAGAACCCATGGCGGTCAGCCCCATGGCGGTTTCCTTGATGAAAAGGGGAACATGGCTGCTGATTGGGTGTTCGGGGTGACCGGCATAGTTAAAAAACAGAAAAATTAAATGGTGCATAAGGGTTCAGCTGTTCGAAATTTTTGGATAACAGTCGCTGACATCACTATTCTTTTTGGTTTTTATATGAAACTCTGCGGTCACGGGAAAGTGGTCTGAGGGATACTGGCTGCCTTTATGGAAGGTCAGTACCCGCCGGGAAACCGGCCGAATTTCGCCTCTGTACAAAATCCAGTCGATGTGCCGGCCGTCGGAATTGCCGGTGAAACCGTGAAATGTGCCCGGGGGACCAGCGCTAAACACCTCCTTAAACCCGTGGGACTGAAAGGCTTTGAACGCGGATGAGCTGTGACCGGTATTGAAATCACCGGTGATAACCACAGGCAGTCCAGGCGGAAACCGTTTCAGAAAACCGGCCACCAATCCGGCACTTTTGGCCTGGACCTCTGGGTTGAAATCAAAATGGGTATTGGCCATCAACAGATTTGTGCCCTTTTTTTCAAACCATCCCGCCACACACTGCCGGGGCCAGCGGGATCCGGGCATTTTGGACGGGATATCGGGAAACCGCGAGATGAAATGGTGTCGATGCCCCAGGCAGGTCCAGTCTTTGTGAAAAAAGACCATGTTGGACTGCCACCAGGGATGGTTCCGGTTGTACCAGCCGATGTGGCGGTATCGTTTCAGGGTGGTTTTAAAAACTCCGCCTGAAAATGGTTCACCTCCTGGAATCCGATAAAATCAGTGTTCATCGGTTCCAGAAAATTTTTGACCACATCCCTGCGCCTTTCCCAGCGGTTTTTTCCGTCTTTTGCCAGGCCGAACCGCAGGTTCATGGTCATTACACTGAAGGATGCGGGATCTGCTTTCATTTGCTCCCATCTCTGGTGTTTCCGTTCTATTCAGGATGCGATATTCTTGATTATCTGTCAACGTTTCCATTGGCTTTCCGGGATGGGCCGAAGAGAGAAACTCCCTTGCATTTTGCCTGGTCATCCCTATACTGCATAATTTGGTTGAATCAACTTTGTCCGGACAGGGCAGGTTTTTAAATATATTTCCGGCCGCCTGGCTTATCCAGTGCGGCCGGTGAAGATAAAGGAGAAAAAAAAGTGAGTAAACGCGTGATTGTTGTCGGTGCGGTGGCATTGGGACCCAAGGTGGCGTGCCGGCTCAGGAGGCTGGATCCTGAGGCGGAAATTACCGTGATTGACAGGGACAATCTGATATCCTACGGGGGATGCGGGATTCCCTATTATGTTGGCGGGGATATCAATGACCTGGAAGGGCTTTGTTCCACCTCTTCCCATGTGTTGCGGGACCCGGCATTTTTCAGGTCCAGCAAAGGGGTGACGATCCTGCCCCGGGTGGAGGCGGTGTCCATTGACCGGGAGGGGAAACGCTACATGTCCGTCACCTGGACACGGAAAAGAAGGACATGCTGGCTTATGACAAACTGGTCATCGCCACCGGGGCCACGCCGGTGAAGCCG
>LQAF01000224.1_pt1 | contig 12290 bp, 8 predicted proteins | sample 1535781 | NCBI WGS metagenome assembly LQAF01 (sample SAMN04331583, study PRJNA305678) | bioreactor metagenome | isolation source: bioreactor_2 inoculated with Wadden Sea sediment 2nd replicate of a... | place: Germany:Bremen
TTCTTGAAACCTCTATTATAAGGGCGTTTCGAGTTTTGCTCATCGCTTAAAACTGCGATGTCTGCCGCTAGGCTTAATGTAACCACAAAAATCTGCGGCGTAGTCCGTAGCATTTTTTTATTGTTGTATTTTTTTACTCAGAAAATATTTGATTAATTTTATCTTCTAACAGATCAATCTTCTTTGTCTCACACTCCCAGATAACATATACCTGCCATCCCATTTGAGATAATTCTTTCCGAACTATCTTATCCCGCTTAATGTTTTGATTGAATTTGTTCTGCCAGAAACGGACTCTGCTTTGGGTTGTAGGCAAGTCTACAACCTTCATGGCGATGCCAGTAGCAGCCATGAACAAGAATTATTTTTTTAAAACGCGGCAAAACGATATCCGGTTTTCCAGGAAGATCTTTTCTGTGTAACCTGAAACGGTATCCCTTGTGGTGCAATAAGGATCGAACAATTAATTCGGGTTTTGTATCACGATTCATGATCCGTGACATATTCCAGCTTCTATGTTCACTGGAAATAGTATCCATATTAAATTTCCGAAACTGACTTTTTGATTAAATCATAAACTATCTCAGCTATCTGTCTTGCCAGCAGGGGCGGGACAGCATTCCCGACCTGTATGTACTGCTGTGTTCTGCTCCCCTCAAAAAAATAATTATCAGGAAATGTTTGCAGTCTTGCAGCTTCTCTTACAGTTAAACTTCGGCATTGTGTAGGATCATAATGGATAAAGTAATGACCGTCTTTCGAAATATGACTGGTCACTGTCACAGAAGGTTTGCCTGCAACCTGTACCCGGAATCGATCATTAAAATGACCGCTTCTGGCATTTTTGTGGGCAGGTATTAATTCATCCGGGAATTCTGCAATTAGAGGGGATCTGCCATATTTTTCAGTATATGAAGCGGCATAAAGATACCGGTGGAGATCTGACACCATATGTGAACGGCTGGTGTGGTTGAATACGCCTTTAAGTTTTTTGTCCAGAAACCAGGATGAAAGTTTTTTATCTGAGAAGTCGTCTATAGAAGCTGAGCAAAACTCGTTACCCTGTGCTTGTATGCTTTCTGAGATTCGTTCCAGATTTTTTTTGATTTCATTTATTAACTTTTTTTGAGGGGCATTTTTTAAACCATTTCAGGTCAGTTATCCTGGCGACCTTTTTCACCCATTGATCATAGGTATTATTCTCTTTTTTCTCCTTTGACAAGCCGCTTCTGAGCTTTGGCAGATTATTGAGTACCTCTTTTACAGTAACCTGTCTCTTCTTTTTCAGCGTTGATGGAATGGCTGTTGAAAAACCATTTTTGATTCCCATTACTATAACTCTATGGCGGGCCTGAGGGACGCCAAAATTCTCAGTTTCAACTATAAAATCGGCCGGTTCTGTCGAATTCGAAGTGTTTTGTACAAGAGGAAAAATCTGATACCCAAGTGATGAAATTTTTCCGATTCCCCTAATTGCTTTTCGAGGACGCTTAAGGTCATCCAGAATTTTTTCAAAAAGAGATTTTCCGTTTAATTTTGCAGACAACATCCCCTTAACGTTTTCCATTATAAAAAAGTCAGGTTTATGTCGGGCGATTAATCTTAAATACTGACGGTACAGGTAACTTCGTTTGTCTTTTTCAGCGGTGTAACCTGAGATCCCTTTGTTTCTGGACCTTCCAATTACAGAGTATGCCTGACATGGTGGGCCGCCGATCATACCCCAGCAATTCACATTTGAGGAATCTATGATCTCTTTAATTCTGATATCGAGTTTTTTATTAAATTTCCTTTTATTTCCAAGCTCTGCATGCCAGGCTTCCTGTCGGGCAAGGCGGGCTTCTTTTGGATATTTTTCAAAGAGTGCTGCCCGTAATTTTTTGTGGGCACTTGGGCTGCTTGTCAAAGATTTTTTTCGAATGTAATCATAATAATCATCAGGGATTTTCCCTTTTGGAAATTTTCTGAAAAAACTCCTTAATTCCAGAGTACTGTGGGCGTAAATATCTTTTTCAACTGATAACGCGATTTCAAAAGGTTGGTTTCCGTTCTGGTCGGTGTACGAGGAGAATCCCTCTCCCAGGCCACCAGGCCCGGCAAAAACGTCAATTACAGGGATCATGCCGAAAAACCATCCTCCAGAGCTTTTTTTTCAATGCCCACTAACAGCAAGGATTGTTTTTCACTTGGAATCTTCATTGGGATCTGGCTTGCATTTTGAAGGAGACCAGTTTCTTTCGGAGAAAAAATTCTGTTGGATTCTGACCAGGAGATTATCTGCTTCCAGAATGTAGCTCCTTTTTCCAGTACAAATTTCTGGGCCTCAATACCATTGTCTATTTTTTGAACGGTTCGGGCATCAGCATCTTTGTACTTTCTTTCTTTTCTGGTAATAAATTCTTCTTGAACCTTTTCGGGAATATCTAATGATATTTCCTGAGCATTAATCCAGCACGCCTCTTTTTTGCACCACTCGGTTACATTCGTTATACCCGCCGGTGTTTCCTGAATAACCGAATTGACAGCTTCAGCAACTGTTATCAGAAACTCTTCCATTACTTCGGTAAGGCTCTGCCTTTGCCAGATATTTTCCAGATCAAGAAACATTCCGGTGTTATTAATCATTTGAGAAAATTTGGCAACAGTATATGTCACAATATTCGCTTTATATCCACCATACCAGGGTTGCCTCATGATAAACCGGTCAATTGTACGAAAAAGAATTGCTTTTGCAATCAATCGTTTAAAAAACAACTCATTGTATTCGTGTTCATATTTTTCCCACCTCTTGGAAACAGCTTCAGCAAATTTCACAAAATTTTTCTGAGCACCGAGACTTACTATGTGGGGTTTCATGTCCCATGATCCTTGGAATTTTGCCAGATCTGTCTTTATGAACATTTGTTTTCTTGGATTAACAGCAAGAAACTCTTTCTTTCTGGAAGGTGTAAGATTCGTTTGTGCATTGGCATATTGCCCCCTTACACGTTCATAATACCAGTGAGTTTCCCGTAAACTGCCTTCGGAAGATGGTGCCCAGAGGCGACGTGATATTTCTTCTACTCTCAGGTGAAAAGGATGATTCGAGAAAAAATCTGCAGCACTGACCTTGTTTTGTGTGTTAGCATATTCAGATATTTTGGGGACAATGTGTTCTGTCTCTTCCGGGGGGATCACTGTAAGCTTTGCCTGTACATGAACTGCTGTGAGATCAGCCTTGTTTTTTCTGTGAGTATTAAAAAGTGACGCTGTTGTTTGACCACCATTAACAATTTGAAAGTTTTTTATAGCCTTGATACTTACCTGACCGTTTAATTCTGTTGTTGATACCTCTTCTGCTGTGGCTGTAATTCCATTATTGTATGCAAAAAACATTTCAGGGCTGTTTTGAATCGTATTTCGCATTCCTTTATTTACTTTTCCTCGAAATTGAAGGAATGTTCTTACATTCTGCTCTAACAAGCGCTCACCATATTTATCATAAAGCTCGGCAACCAGCGAACCAGGAAGAGCCAGAAGATAAGATTTGTAGGCTCCATTATTGCTGGAGGCTGGCAGACATGGAAGGTTGCGCTTCAACAAGGAACTGAAATCCACAACAATATCCTCACGAGACTTACCGGACTCTTCAATGCGCTGGATACGACCCAGATCCCATATATCAAATGAACAGGGGTATCCCTTAACATCATATTCAGGAAGTATATCATTGACACTTTTGCTTAGAAGGGCATTGGAAAGTAATATAAAACGTATTCTCCTGAGCTTTTTACTGGAACAGAAAACATTAATATCTCTGGCAAGACCGAAACCAGGATCGCTTTCATCCAGGGATTTATAAAATGAGCTGTCGAGACCTTTTGCAAAAAATTTCACGGCACGCTTAAACACTTTAGTCATAATAGTTTTAGTCAAGGACACGGGCTCGTTGTAAAAATCAGTAACTATGAGAGTCAGCATATCGGATTCATCTGAATAGTGATAAGCATCGACTCTTATCCCCAGAGTTTTCTTTTTGTAGCTGGCAGCAGTGTAATTTTCAAGCACAGCCTGCTCAACGAGAAAATCGCAGACCCTTTCAGTGAAAACCACTTCTGAGAAGTCACTTTCGGCTGCAGAACGGGCATAAATATCCTGCATAAAATCCTTAAAAAAAACTTCGTAGCTCATAATAGCTCCATCCATTCAGGTACTGCTGAAAATGGTTCGCAGTCATGCAGATTGATATTGTAGGCAACTCTTTCAATTCCGGTGATGAGATTTTCAGAACAGATCCTTGGGAAATTATTTTTTACTGAAAACATCTTCTCTGAGACATGAATATAGTTAAAATGCTCATATTCTTCGGACTCAATATATCCTGTCTGGTAAAGCAGATCATTAAATCGTTCCAGATCTGATGGTGACTCTGATTCCAGCTGACTTCTGATTACACTGATAAGTGATGGAAGACTAACGGCAAGAGTAGTAGCTTCATCAGATTTGCCAAGTGTAATGACGTAAAGAAACATCTCGGATAATTGCGTGCACAGCTGATCAGCAGATGAAATACGAACTGCTGGTGTCGTTGTTCCCAGCTGGCATTTGACCTCAACAGCACAATCGTGGATGTTAAAATCCTGTGGGGAATCTTCAGGACCCTGCCAGAACTGAATGGCTGCGCCTGCACCGAAAGCCGGGATCAGATGTCCGTTGATAAAAAGCAGTTCTCCAATCAATCCTTTAATTTCCTTTTCAGGCAATAGTCCTGAGCGGGCTCTCTGCAGGAAATGCTGCCAGCGTTTAAGCCTCCTCAAAATAATCAAAGTTGCGTCTGTTTTCACTTCGAGCGATTTTGTTGATGCTACAAGATCATTGCATAGTGAAAGGAATATCTGCCATTCTTTGTTTTCTTTAAGAACCAGGAGGAGCATATAGTTATCTGAAGCAGACTGCTCCGGACCCTGCAGATGAATATCAATACCATTCAGTTCAGGAAATTTTTCCGGGATATGGTCTGAACCGGAAAATTCATATATGAATAAAAATCGACCATAAATATCCCTTGCCCTCAGTAATCTCAAAGGGTGCTCAGAATCTATGACCCTGTATAGTATATCCTGTGAAGGAATTTTTATCTCTTCCCATGGATTATTCAAGTGAGTTCTCCTCTTCATCAAGAAGATCAGCATAATTATTACGCCACCAGACAGTATTAACCACGTACTCAACAAGCCGTTCAGGCCTTCTTACGGTGCTTTCACCCGGAAAGCTTATACCGAATGCAAAAACCCCTCTTTTATTTATGGAAACCCCATCAAGAGAACAATCCAGTAAATGCAACAGCAGTAAAGGTCGTTTTCTTAATTTCCTGCATTCTGCAGATTTTATTCTTGATTTTGTTCCGAATTGATCTAAAAGTTGTTCCATGATTTTGTTATTTAAACCCGCCTGCTCATCTGGATCTGATCCAATTCGACGATTTTTTTGAGCGATTCCATTTCCTCTTTCCGGGTTTACATTCCTGAACTGCGGTTTTACAGAAAGACCCGAAATGGTCTGTTCATCGATGGTCGATTTTGACCCTGGTTTATTCAACAGTACGACGTCCCAGCTTTTTATATTGTCCTGCTCATAGAGTAATTTCAAGTAGTCGATTAGAGGCCGATTTTCAGTGTTTTGTGATGCAGGATGATTTATAAAATCATCAAGAAACTTTTTAATATGATCAACAGACACCTTCAGGAAGAGATGACTGGCATTAAATTCCTTATAAACACCTTCCGCTTTTGCAGAGTCAAGTAACGTTCGAATCACATTTCTGTTCTTTTCCAATACATCATTTGATTTGATCAAGACCGCTGTTTCGACAAGCCTTCCATAAAGATTAATTTGACGCAATACTTGCTTTGCAGTTCTCATCTTATTTCTTGCAGTAACAATAAGACTTTCAGGATGGTTTCGTACACACAACCCGAAATCTCTGGGTGTCATTTTTGCTTTTTCCATTCGACTGAATTCTTCTCTCAGTTCGTCTGTAACTCTTGAAATATGGGCATACCAGGAATTAGCTTCCGCAGTCATGTAGACACGGCAGATATCATCGAAGTTGGTACGGTAACCAAACCACCGCCCCATCTGCATCAACGTATCATACATGATAGAATTCCTCAGAAAATAGCTGACTGTTAAACCTTCCAGGGTCAATCCACGTGACAGGCTCAAACCACCTATTGCAATTACACTTCGCCCGTTAGGATAATCATGTTTGTTGTAATCCAGAGGTTCTGAATTTTTTGACCCGTTTACTTCAATAACACGAATCGGTGAAACAGCTGTACGGAGTTCAACTTGAATATCTCTCCAGATAAATTCTGTTCCGCTGAATTCTTTGTCCCACGTTTTTTCAGAGAGCGGATACTTGAACTGGATAAAGCCTTTTCTTCCGGAAGTGCATAGTGGTTTTTAACCGCATCTCTCAGCTCTGTAAGATATTCATGTATCTGCCATTTTACATTTGATTGAATATCGGTAAACCGGCTGATGTTTATTAACATGGAGTTATGGCTGTTCTCCTGACCACGCAAATTTCTAATCACCTTTACAAGAATAAATGTACGGACGGCCTCATGAAGACTTTCAGGAAGAAAAGGAGGGAACTCATCTTTTTTATGATTCAGGGGGATAGCATCCTCATAATCATTAACTTCTCTGACTATATCCAGGTCCCCATCTTCTTCAAAAATACGGCTCGCCCCAACATAATTTGATGGTGTATCCAGACTGATAATAAAATCCCTGGGGAACAGATCGTCCTTAAGCATATCATCATCATTTTCCGGGTCGATGAAAATATTTGCAAACGGGGTTGCCGTGTATCCAAGGTAAGAGCTTTGCTCAAACAAACTCAACAACTCTCGAATTCGACTGTTTGTAGCAGTGGGGTCTAAATCTTCCCGATTAGTATTAACAGATGCATGGTCAGCTTCATCATCAATCAGAAGCATGGGAAATCTGTTCAATTCGGAGTTGTTGCTTTTGAGCCAGTCTATGAGATTCTTCAAGATAGAGACATTTTTTTTAAGCACAAAAATAACGGGTTCGTTAAACTGGCTGATCTGTGCTCTGAGTTGTGTCGCAATTTTTCTATCAAAATCCTGTGAATTGGTTGTAAGAGGTACAGGAGAGTGCCAGTTTGATGGATCATAAAAGTTCCCGACACCTGTTAATTTTTCTTCAAGTGTTGTGGCTTCGAGCTGCTGAGAGCTATCAAAACCAACAAAGCCCTCATCAATGCGTTCCTGTGTCTGGTTTCTAAGTGCATTTAATAATCCAGCCATCACAATAATAACCTTGTATCCGGCATCTGCCGCTTTACAGATAACACCAAGGTAATTTGCTGTTTTCCCTGACTGAACATGCCCGACACATAGTCCCTTTCTTTTCCAGCTTCCTTTTTTCAGAGGATTTTCTAAATGATCAAGTATCTTATTTGTGTCTATATCCAGAACGTTGATTACTTCACGATTGAATTTTTTATCTGGAAGAAGTCGTTTATATCGTTCCCAGTAATACCATTCAATGTCTTTTCGTGCCTCATCCAGCCATGGTGTATAGCCTTCCGCAGAAAGCAGATTACCAACCCCCATACTTATATCAAAACGAGCCTCAAGTCTTTTTGTTATCTGGAGAATACCATTTTCTGTAACAATATCTTGATTGTGCTGGCTGGCAACTACCGTCCTGACAAAATTAATAATGGTATCTCGATCCTTATTTCCTCCATCAAGTAAAATAGCAACACCATCTTCAATTTTTTCAAGAATTTCAGCTGAATCTTGAGACTTCATATTTGTATTACTCATTTAATAATCCTTTTGTTTTTAAGAGCTGTTCAACCTTTTCAGGGTAGCTTGAAAAAGGATCGATTGACAATATTCGACCAGCAATTTCTGTTTCTGGAATGTCGCTATTGATCATTTGAACGATAAAAATGTCGAGGAGTGCAGAGACCTGTTCTTCATTAAATTCTGGCTTGCAGAGGTTTTCAGGTTTTTTTGCAACGTCACTGTAAAATAACTCTGTGGGAAAACTGCTTTCGATCATGAAAACTAAATCTTTGAATGAACGTTGCTTTTCATCTGGCAGGTCATTTTTAAATTGTATAATCAAAGGGTGTTCTTTATTGATTTCATATAATATCTTTCCCTCTGCAGCAGTCCTTGTCCATCCGGGTACTTTCACACTGGAGGCAAGTTTTTTCCCCTTCTGCCGGTATACTTTTTTTCCGGATGCTGCGATTCGATCTATAATCAACTTCAGTTCGTTTCTTATTGCTTCAGGCGGCGATGCATGTGATTTTTTTACATCGATTTTCCAGAGATGATCCAGGGAATTTGGAATATCAATCTGAACACGTATCAGTTTTGTCAGTTCTTCTTTTTTAATGAGACGAAACCAGGTGCCTTTAATAATAAGCCTGCGATTCCTGTAAACATAGAAACCCTGATTCTGAAGATACCCCCCTGAACAGGCGAATTTTTGATATTCATCTCGGGAGGTCTTATTGTAATGCGGTAGAACATACGGTTGAACCTTAACGGCTTGTTCGTCAACATGTATAAACTGTTCTGGAAGCTCCTGGGTTGCAGGGTGGGTTGGATTAAACGGATTGAATGCGCTCAAGCGATCATTATTCAGAAATATATTGATTTTTTCCCTTCTGGACGGGGAGAAAGGAAACGGTGAAAAACCAGCTCAAGATGGACTCTTGTATGCTCAACAAGCGAGTTTAATTTCTTTTCCAATCCGTCATAACGATCCAGCTTTCTTAACAATACAATAGTTCCAGTTTGATTCATCAAAGGAAGTATATCCTCTATACATTTATCCGCCTGAATTTCAGAATTTTCAAAAATCTTCAATCTCCATCCACTATCAGGATTCTCTTCTATCTGATCAAGATCCCACTCTCTGCAAGACAGTATCCCATCTTTCCTGCTGATAAGTGTTAACTGTCTGCATTGGGAAAAAGACGCTGTTTTAAGACCGAGACCAAACCGCCCAAGATCTTCATCGTTTCTGTCCTCCAGGGGATTTCTGCTCCCGAGTCTCATGGCATCCGTCAACTCAGCAGGAGACATACCATAACCGTCATCTACAATAGCAATCCAGGGGTTTTCATTATTCCATGCAAAATTGACATGGATATTTTTCGCTTTCGCTGTAATGGAATTGTCTATCACATCAGCGATGGCAGATTCCATAGAGTAGCCAATATCGCGAAGTGATTGAACGAGCGCAGAAGGGGATGGTTGAACATTTAAATAGTCAGGCATTATTTCGTTTAACTATCACTCCTTGTTTGATTTTTTCTTATTGCGACGGATGCGGCCATCATAGATTCTAAGCTATACCGCCTATAAAATTTATTAAATGCCATATAAAAAATAAAACTGACATTGCCGTTGATTGCTAATAAAATAGTCGCTAATTTATTGTCGATATTTCCTACGAAATAATGAATCAGAAATAACCAAAAAAGAGAACAAAAATAATTGTAAGCGTCATAGTAAACCCAAAAAGAGCTACATAATTTTGCATTTTAACATTATGATTTTCAGCATTTTCCAAGGCATAATGATAACAAAACCTGAAAAAGGATTGTTCTTTAAAGAATCTACTATGCCCAAGCCCTTCAATATCGTTTATATCTCTATAAATTTTAGTTATGCTTTCTTTTATTATTTTAATTGACAAATCTCCGGCAGACTTGACATAAAGGCCTCGCCAGTCAAAGATGTATCCGAAAATAATATCCATGAATGTTACAGGTAAAATAAGGGCTGCAATTAAAATTCTTCCAGCTATTCGTCTTTTTTTATTTATTGGTGGGTTAAAGTAGCCATCTGGATCTATTCCTAAAAGATATTTAGAAGGATAGCCATATGCCCAGTTTGCGTATTTTTCAATCGTTACCGAAGAAAGAAAACTCAACATGTGTCCCAAAATGTATGAAATTAAAATAAATGGGATATAAAAATCTTTTTTGAATAGAGTTAATGTTTCAGATGCTGCTAAAATTATAGATTGATGATTGCTCGAATGGAAACAAGCAAAAATGACAAAATATAAAGTTATTGCGCCTGGTATGAAATACCCTAAAAAATCATAAAATGAAAAAGGGCTTAGTCGTTTGGGCATACAAAATCCTTTGAAATAAGTTTAGAGTATTTAGTTAAGTGTTTTCCACATCATCAAAAACATTAACACTATAAGTTAAGCTGCAGCCACACAGCCAAAAAAATGACCATAAGGTCAGCTTCAACTTATTTGTTGGTCGAACCCGATTTATCGGGTGAGCCTCCACGATGTTTGTCCCTTGGGTAATAGTACGAAGACTCCTTCTGTCTGCCCGTTAGGGCTTCGTCCAAGCTCATGTGTGGATCAGCATATCGTTCATGGAAAAATTATCTAACTGTATATTATGCTAAAATGAAAGAAGTGCAGAACCGAATATCACCTTTATATCTGACCCCTTCCCATTTTGAAAAAGTACAAAGAAACCAGATCTGCATTTTTTCCATTGTCAAATCTTAACCATCTTGCCATTATACTCAATTCCGGCAAAACTCGACCATTCTTGCCCCTATCATTGATTCTCACAAATCTCAAAAGTATTAATGGTATCTGCAAAAGCACTTAAACCGGTATATCAAAAGGGTGGATATTGCAAGAATTTTTGTAACTATTCAGCTCATGTATAAGAAACTTTCCTTGTTTTGACAACTACAGAATCACTTATTCATAAAATCCGGCAGTCTGCCTTCGAATAAAAGACGTAACGTTTTGGTTGATCTCACTCCATATTTTTTACATGTGGACAGATAGCTGCGAATCCGGCAAAAAATTGCAGCTCCTTCCACCGAACGAAAGCAGCCTGATATTTTTTGCTGGACCTTTGTCATCCTGATGGGCATTATACAGGGCATGCCGGCAGTCGAGTTAAAATATGGTTTCCAGTGATCATGGCACAGGCCGGATTCGATCAACCTGGATTTCACCATCGATTCAAAGGCTTCCAGTTTGTGATAGGCATCATAGTTAAAATTGAAAACCGTCCCGGCACTGATCGGAATTTTACCTGATCCTGAAAGTCTTCTTTCATTCGCTTATAAGGCACCAGTTGATATTGGGACATATACACGGAATGCACCTTATTTTCTTTTTCCGGTTGGGATCAAAGGAAGGAGGCTTGCTGCTGTTTCGACTATTAAGGCCCAGTTGATTGATCAAAATTGTGATCAGCGTGAGCAACAGCTCTATGGTGCTTTTCAAAGCCGGGGACTCACCAGTGTTTGACATTTACAGGAAAATATGAAAGCCCCTCCAAAAGTGAACTGCCCAAATTCACAAAGGGAAGGCTTTCATGAACAACGATTCGAGTTTATCCCATAGCCGGTGAGAATGCAAATATCATGTGGTATGGATTCCAAAATACCGCAGAAAGACATTGTATGGTGAAGTTAGAAGGTATCTCGGACAAGTTTTCAAGGATTTGGCCCGGAGCAGGGAACGTGTGATTATTGAAGGGCATATGATGCCAGACCATGTGCACATGCTCATATCGATACCGCCAAAATATTCAGTGGCCCAAAAATAACCGCTTTGAGCGGTTCACCAAGACAAGCCTACGGCTTTGCCGGAGGTACTTGACTACATCGGAGATATAAAAATAGGACTCAAGAATCATTCAGAAGACTATACCGAGGTGATAGAAAAAAACTTTTGGCCACTTACACGACCGAAAATTTATTTCTGATGCTTACATGAAAGATCGGGGAAATAAAAAAGACTTTCAACCGAAACGCTGAAAGCCTTGATATTGCTGGTGCCGGAGGCGAGACTCGAACTCGCAAGAGCATGAAGCCCGGAGGATTTTGAGTCCTCTGCGTCTACCAATTCCACCACTCCGGCACAAGAATTTCCTTATTAATGAAAAATCACTGATTTGTCAATGAATTTTGTAGGAACACCGTTAATCGAGTCCTATTCTTTCATTTGAATCTCCAATCACCTGGTGAAGGATTTCAGTGGGAACCTCGCCGTGCCTCAATATCCGGAAGGGGGTACGGGTGATGTCCAGAACGGTGGAGCCGGTGCCGCCTTTGAGGGGGCCGGCATCCAGCACCAGGTCCACAGCCCGGATCAGTTCATGGGGCAGGTCCGGGATGCGGCTGCAGCCGGGGGCGCTGGACAAATTGGCGCTGGTGCCGGTGATGGGGCCTCCGGCTGCCCTGACCAGGGCCCGG
>LQAF01000225.1_pt1 | contig 12233 bp, 13 predicted proteins | sample 1535781 | NCBI WGS metagenome assembly LQAF01 (sample SAMN04331583, study PRJNA305678) | bioreactor metagenome | isolation source: bioreactor_2 inoculated with Wadden Sea sediment 2nd replicate of a... | place: Germany:Bremen
TCCCATGTTTGTCCTGGCGGTGCTGGGCGGGCGTTTCTGGTGCTGCTGACCTTTGTAGTACCCCGGTTTGTGGATATCTTTGAACAGGGAGGGGTGGACATCCCTCTGCCCACTCGCATCTGCATGGGGATGTACGCATTTTTATCCCAGTTCGGGGGATATATGTTCCTGACTGCCGGGGTCCTGACGGTGGCGGGATTTTATTTTGTCCGGACCGATGCCGGCCGGCTCATGAAGGACCGGCTGCTTATGAACCTGCCGTTGATCGGCCCGCTGCTGGTCAAATCCGCCATGTCCCGGTTTTCCAGTATTTTTTCCATTCTTCAGGCCAGCGGTGTCGGGGTTCTGGAATCCTTACGGGTCCTGACGGACACCATTGATAACGAAGCCATTGCCGTTGAATTCAGAAAAATAAAAAATCAGCTGCAAGAAGGGCGGGGCATTTCAGGTCCGTTGAAGCGGGCCAGATATTTCCCTCCCATGGTGGTCAGTATGGTCGCCATCGGTGAGGAATCCGGCAATCTGGACGGCATGCTCAAAGAGGTTTCCAGTCACTACGATGCCGAGGTGGAATATGCCACCAAACGCCTGGCTGAAGCCTTAGGGCCTTTACTCATGGTGGCCATGTCCGCCATGGTGGGGTTCTTCATCCTGGCGATTTTCAAACCCATGTGGGAAATGGCGAATATCATGTGACATGAAGTGCGCTTCCGCCGGCTTGATTATTCCTTTCCCCGGTGTTAAAATATATATCACAGGAACACATTAGAGAAGGAAATAAAAAAATGCAGCGAACCGCTGTTTTAGAAACCTCGAAAGGGTTCACCCTGATCGAAGTCCTGTCAGTCGTGGTCATCATTGGCATTCTGGCGGCTGTGGCGATTCCCACATACAATAATTATATTGCCGAATCCAGGAAAAAAGCCGCTGAGGTGGCGATTGCCGAGGCCCGGTCCCGCTTGTCTCTGGAATTAGCCCGCTATCAGCTGGAAAACAAAGACAAGCCGCCGAATATGGGGGCTTTCCTCAACACGACGGTGAGTAACAGTATCGGCCTGAGCGGAAGCACTCTGGATCTGGGCAGTGATTTTACCGTCACATTGACCCGCCATGACAGCACGACCGCCACCATCACGGTCAGTAAGGTCAAAGGGGTGGATCTCGTTACGAATGAAACAGGCTCTTGGACACTACCGTGAAAATGACTGTCCCAGGACACTGGAGATGGGAACACCTGACCGGCCCGGGAACGAATATGATCGATCGTAATGGATTTACCCTGATCGAAATCGCAGCGGTGCTGGTGATTATTGCGCTGTTGAGCACTTTGGCGGTGAAGCGCATGGGAAACGTAGGTATTTCCGCATACAGCGAAGCCGACCGCCTGATATCGGATCTTCGGTATGCCCAGTCGCTTTCCATGACCCGGACCCGGAATGTGGCCGTGAAAATCACCCTCTCCCCCGACGGTTGGAAATGGGAATTTAGCGAGGCAGGACTGCGGTTTGCAGATGGAGAGAAAAGCCGGACAGCCCGGCAGAGAGTGTCATTTTCCGCCGGTGCTATCGTGACTTTCATGGCTTCCAGTGGAAAAGCGGATTCAGACCACACCATCACACTTCAGCGGGGAAGCAACAGCATTGTTGTCAAAGTCTATGAAGAAACCGGTTATGCGGAGATCGAATGATGGGGAGTACTGAGATATCACCGCGGCAGGGGTTTACCCTGCTCGAACTGATCGCGTCCATGGTTCTGGTGGGCGTGGCCGCAGCGATCGCTGGAGTGGGGTTTATGTCCTTCTCCGGCATTGGCAGCGAAAAAAGGCAGTGATCAACGCAAACATGGCTCAGCAGCGCCTGGAGCTGATTCTGGCGGAAAAATTGAAAAATGGATTTCCCGCACCGGACATCGGTCCGGGTCCTGACCCATGTCCGGTGCCGGGTATTGACGGGTGCAGTCTGACCGTATTGTTTTCCAACAGCGATGACGGCGGAGGTTGCAATACCGGCAGTGGTTTTGATTTTGACTATTGCTCTGTGACCGTGACGGTTGACGGCCGGGATTACCTCATGAGGCTTTATAATTACTGATGAACAAAGACGTCCGACAAATTGTACCGGACCCGTTGACCAAGGCGATCGGCACCGTTGCCAGGAGAAAGCATGAAAACGGGTTTTCTCTTTTGGAACTGATTCTGGTGATGGTTCTGGTGGGGATTGCGGCAGTCATGGTCGCACCCTTTGTGGGGCATGTGTTGTCGAATCTTCTTGAAGGCCGTGAACTCAGCGACAGAGAAGGACAGGCGGTTGCAGCCCTGGAGCGGTTTATCAGGGATGTCCGCAGGGCTGAAACCGTCACTCTTGACAGCGATCAGCAAATTACGCTTTCACTGGATGGCGGTAATGTGATCTATCTGATCAATTCCGGCAGCCTGCAGATCAACGGCCAGATTCTGGCAAGGCATCTGGCCGGGACAAGTAAGTTCACTGAAACTCCCGTCAACGGTTTTTCAGTTTTCAGTTTGCGCCTGGCGCTTCAGCTGAGCGGCACCTCTGATGTTGTATTCTCAGCTTCTGCAGTCCCGCGTCAGAGTCTGTCTGGGCCCTAACCGGTGGTGCATATGGCGTAAGATCTGAAGGCTGAAGATAGTCAAACCAAAATTCGAAATGATGAAGATGCATTCTGAAGACATGGCGATTGGTATTGAGGCATGAATAATGACATGACCAGGTTGTTTTTTTAACAGCAGGCGAGTTTGTTTTTTATAGGGATGAATCAATGTTTGGATCTGAAAAAGGCAGTGTGCTCATTATTGTCATAACCGGCATTACCATTATCGCAGCCATTGGAGCAGGTGTGGCCACCATGGTCGGTTCAGGCGCCCGTACGGGTTCGGATCACAGCCTGTCAGCCCAGGCCTATTTTGCAGCTGAAAGCGGCTTGGAGGCTGCTCGATCTAACCTCAGTAAGATTCACCATGCCGGTGGCCCCTGGGAAGATTACTGCGGGTCTCAGCAGCAGATAGATGATGTCAACAATGAGCCGCCTATTGGTGCAAATATCGATTTTTCCATTGATGCCGCTGCATTGTATCCCGGTGGTGGGATTGACGACGGATGTGCGGTGACGGTCTCCGGGTGGGTCGGGCCGGACCGGAACAATTCTCTGGCGATAAGAGTGATACCCGGACAGGATCAGGGGCTGATACCCAAAGAACTGATCGTGGGCGATGACACCGAGGAACCCCCGACAACCCCGGACACCCCCACGTCATCCGACGCTATTTATTATGCGGCTTCCTCCTTTGAAAAAGGCATCACACTTCCGTTCAAGGCTTCTGTGGACGGCAGTGTTTATGGGAAGGATGTTGTGCTGTCAAGCCAGGCAGATGTCACCGGTGATGTCGTCGCTGAAAAAGATGTCATATTGGAATTCAGATCTTCGGTTGCCGGTGATATCTGTGCGTTGGAAGATATCACACTGGGCAGTAAAGCTCTGGTGGGCGGGGATATTCATGCACATGGAGATGTGACGGTCGGGTGGCAGTCTACCGTTACCGGTGATATTTTCGCCACTGGAGACGTCATCCTGGACTCGGATGCACAGGTCATAGGCAGTATTCATTCCGGAAAATCCATTATTGTCGGATGGAATTCCGTTGTTAAAGGGAATGTTTATGCCGGGGGCGCAGTGATTTTGGAGGGGCATGCCCTGATCATGGGCACTGTTTATGCCAAAAAACGGTGACGCTTGGATGGAAAGATACGGTCCAAGGTGATGTGATCACCGAAGGAGATATTGATTTAACTGCGGGAGACAATGTGATTGAAGGCAATGCCATTGCTTCAGGAAAAATTAGACTCGGAAGGAAAAGTGAGATTAAAGGGACGCTGTCTGAAGAAAATCCGGATCCCGGTGTGAAACCTCCATCGCCGCCAAAAGAGTGTCCGGGAGTAAAAATCCCTGAACTGTCCGAATTTTCAGCGGGGGCAATTGATATCTCCATCGGACGGAGACAGGATGAAAAAATTCTGCCCGGTGCGTATCACATTTTGTCGACAGGTGGAAAAACAGCCTCTATTTTACAAGAGAGTCTCCGGGTGAATGTCAATTTGTTTTCAACAAGATGATTTTGGGGTGGGATCTGGATCTTTATCTGGATCTTTCTCAATGTGCGGATGCGGATGGCGACCCCGCTGATATGACCATTTTCTCCGAGGATGGCATCTTTTTCATGGGTGCAATGAATATCTTTATCATGACAGAAGAGGGCAAACCTATTAAAATGAAGGATGCCGATCCCGAAATCGCCAAACGGATCTACTGGGAAACCCATGGCGATTTTTCCAGGGCAGTTTCAGTGACTGGTTCGGAACGGTTCTGGCAGAAAATAATATCTTTTTTATTCGGATAACATGATGTTGATCGGTGCTGCGGCTTCCGTGAAGGGCACGGTGGCAATGGGGCATTCCGCTGATGTGATATATATGCCGGCAAATTATGCCGTTGAAAACTGGTGACAGAAATTTTTGTCCATGATGGAATACTATCAGGATATGGAAAATCGGAAGTGCTGCTATCAAACTGACCATGGGTGAAAATGAAATAAACATGTCAACGCTCACGACTGTCAGACAAGCACCCCGACCGGAAAAAAGAACCCCTGTATTGTGTAGACCGCAATGAAATGTCTGATAATTAATAAAGATTTCCCCAGAAGTGCCGAAAGCAAAACATGATGATGAAAGGCGGGCAGGCAGCCGTGAAACAGTGCCAGGATTGCGGTTTCACCATTGTGGAAATCATTTCCGTGCTGGTTATTGTGGGTATCCTCAGTATCCTGGCATTGCCTGATTTTTTCAACATTCAGGAGCGGATTCGGCTCAAGATGGTGGACAATGCGATCATGGATCTCAACAGACGGGAGCATATGTTCTGGAGTACGCATTTCGGGTCAAGTGGCGATCACGATGACACGGCAATTTTCAATTCAGTGAATCCGGAAAATTTGGGTGCCAAATTTTTTTGGTCTATGGGGCCCCATGAGTCCGACATCAGTACCATTGCGTTCGGCCCCGTGATCGTAGATGTGCGCAGGATTCCTTCCACCGCAGTTAATTCGGGATATTGGACCCGGGTGACCAGCGACTATTATGATTTTACGACCAATGCGCATAGCCCGGATGACTTCATCAAAGTCGAACCGGCTGGCAAAAGACAGATAAAGGCCTGGTGGTGTCCGGCGGTTCCGGGGGGGTGGGCGGCAGCAACCGGATTTACATAGCGAATGGTTTCAGTGACGGGAATTATGCCGTTTCTACTACGGCACAACTTGATCCGGGGACCACTGGCGGTTATGGTGTTTTTTTTGATGCAACGGTGGATGAGGCTGGGGTGGTGTCATCCGGATATATCCTTCAGTTTGACCGGGGGTATGGAAATGGAGAGCTGGTCATCCGGCCCTGGAGTGATAATTCCGAGGGAAATACCGTTTATCGCTTCAATGACAGGCGTGTTATTCCGGATAAAGATGTCGACCCGGACTGGTGGTCCAGTGAGAAAGACATTCGGATGGAAGTGACGGACACCGGAAATGGCCAGAATACGCTGGCGGTTTACGTGGATAATCAATTGATGTTCAACGATTTTACGTTCGACGGCAATTCAGGCCAGACCTATACCGGTTTCAGGGGATGGCACCAGGATGACACCGCGTTTTCCAATCTGGATATTGCGCCATTGTGAATGGGTGAAACCAGGGGAAATCTCACGGCATGGCTGCTTTCATTTTCTGCTCATGGAATCCCTTGATAAACGTCTGGTTGACAAAAAAGACCGGGGTGGAATGGATGCCCAGTGACCGGATGGTGTACTCTTCAGCCTTGATTTCAGACAGAAACTGCTCGTTCAGATACGTTAACGCCTCTTCCGGGGTCTTGCCCCATGGATCTGCCTGGGCTGGAAATTTTTCCATGAATTGGAAAAGAATTTTCAAGGGATCCGGGGAAGTATCCAACATGGTATAGGTGAAATCAATGATATCAAACACCATGGATTTTCTGTGATACGCATCCGCCATGACCAGAGCTGCGGTTTCCGCGGACGGGCTTAACGGAAAATGGGCCAGGCGCAGGGTCTGGATCCGGTCCAGGTTCATCTTGATGAATTCCCATCCCCGTCGGCAGTGGGGGCAGAAGGGATCGGACACCACGATGACGGTGTGAGGACCAGTGCCCGTGTAGATGGGGTGGCCGAAATCGGCCGGTAAATCAGTGAACGCCACGGTCTGAAGCTGGTCCACCACATCTTTGACCGGGCTGGCGCCGGTGGCCAGTTCCTGAATTCCCCCGAACTGAAGGGTGCCGGTGTTATCCACCACCAGGGTAATGAATTCAGGAGAGAGGCCCGGCACCGGCGGGGTGATTTTGAGCTTGACGGCAAAAACGCTCAAAAAAGGGGTTTGGACCGGGATTTTTTTTCGACGGTCACATGGTCGGACGTTATCTGCCGGAATCGTTCATCCTTGACACCCCGGGCCGTCCGGAGCCGCTGGGCAATGCCGGTTTTCAGGGCCGCCTCATCCAGGGTTGGTGCCGCACGAGCCATGCCGGCCGGCGGCCGGTTTTGGGGTTCCGGGGACGAGGTGCCGGCAGTGGCGGTGTCCGGAAAAAAGCACAGGACCGGTATCCAGAAAACAGCGGCAGCCAAAAAAACGCAGCCTGTTTCAGCAAAAGAGTCTGGAAATCAGCTTGGGCAAGACCCGGAATAAAACAGGAATCCGGAGTTCGGGAATGGCTGCAAAAAATCATGGTCGGGTCACCTTATTGAATTCGGCAAATCTGGCCGGAAAGATGTTCAAGACCGTATAGGTCAGATCAAAGGTCTGGGTTTCCCCGGCATCCACAAGGATATCGAACCTCAGGGTTTCATGGTCTTCAAGGGTATAGGCATGTCCCATGTTTACCGGTTCCCAGTGGCCCGGAATCCGGTCGATGAGCCGGATGTCGGCGGACGTGTCACCGGTGTTTTTCAGAATGAACCGGTCCGTGATGGTCTGGTCAAAAACTTGAATCACGCCCTTGTCATTGCGCCGGATTCCGGTTTTTCGCTTTTCATACGCCGTTTGGTGATGACAAGATCCCGGCTGCACCCGGCTTTAAGGAAAAACGTATCGCCTCCGGGAAGGAAAGGCAGGATGTCTTCCCCGGTAAATAGCTGATGGCCCCGGGAATCTTCCAGAAAAAGTCTAACTTTGCCGCCCCGTAGGTCCCGGTCGTTTCCGGACAGATCCTCCGGAAGGCCGAGCTGGTACCCAAACGGGACCCCAGCGTATGAATCCATGTTTTCCGGATCATGGGGCATGGTCTGTCCATCCCAGTGAAACCGTTTTGTGATCTGCGTATCGCCGGAAACGGAAAACGGAAACTGCCTGATTTCCTGGTCAAGAATCTGTGTGGCAAATGCTGTGTCCGGGTCCAGCCACACCCTAGCCAACGGATAGGTCTGTCCGGAAAAATTTCTCAAAGCCAGTTCCGCATCCAGGTTCAGATCTGTTTCACGGGCATTTACCGTTGCAGTATAGGTGACCAGACTGTCCAGGCCGATAGTCAGATAGGAGATGACCACGGGAACGGCCCCGGTCTTTTGGCACTCGATCTCCCAGATAAGACTGCTGCCATCCGGGGGAATGGTTGTGGAAAGCACCTGTACCGATTCCGGGTCCTCCAGAGGGGTGAACAGCACGGTGTCCGGGTCCAGCGACATACCGGACCAGGAAAAAGCCACCTGGTGGATACCTTTGTCCAGGGAGAGGTGATGATATTCCTGAACAAGGGGATTCCCTTTGTCCGGCAGGCGGATCTGCACGGCTTCAGCCTGCGGCATAATTCCCATGCGGGTGTCGGCTGACAATGGATCCGGCAAGGCAGCGCCGGCGGTCAGCAGTGATAAAATGATCAGGATGCGGACGGCCATTTTCTGTCTCCTTGGTGGGTGGTAAGAGTGTATTTAATGGTTTTTTTACTTCCAGGAGGTACTGTGACTGTGAATCGGAACCGTTGCTGGTCGATTTTCTCGAATTCATCCTGCCCAGACAGGTCAGAGAGTGTGAAGTGACTGTCAGCCACGGTTCTGAAAATATCAATTTGGGCCGGGTGATCGGAAAAATTGACCAGATGGATGGCCATGGTCTTGACCTCGTCAAACCCGGACAGGTTGTTCTGTTCGTCAAAGGCCAGACGGGTTTTGGCATAGGCCATGATCCGGGGGGTCACGGTGATTCGGGAGGCCGTTCCCAGGCGGAGTGGGTGGTGTTTGCCGGCAGGAATGTAATCAATGGTGTCTGTTCCGGCAAAGATCATGCCACCTTGGGAATCAATGGCTTGAAACATCTGGACCCTGCCGCCGGGAAGGGGAAGCGATCCCAGGCCGGATTCAGCATCGTTGGTAAAGGAAACCATGCGGATTACTGCATCGCCGAACCGCTCGGTATCATACATATACCGGGTCTCCACCGGCACGGATCCGGCCTTCATAAAGGTCAATTGGTCAGACCAGCCGTCAGACAGGGTTTTTTCCCCGTCAAGGGTGTACACGACATAATCGGATGCCCGGTTTTTTTCCATGGGCTCAGGCGAAGGGGAGCCGCCCATGAATTGCAGGGGCATAGCAGAGGCCGATTCCATGAGCGTTTTTCCCCGGGCCATCATGTCCTGGTATCCGGATTCATCTGCCGGCGCGTCCGGCCGGCCATGGGGATGGGCCTGGTCTGCCAGATTCGCAATACGGTCCAGCAGGTGGATCTTTCCCGTCACCAGAGAGACGGCGGCATCCGGATAATCCGTGCCGGACCGGTTGTTTATCCGGACCTGGCCGGTCCACTGCATCTGGGTCCGGTCAGGGGACAAGATGGCCGTATACCGTGGCTGCCAGGAAATGCCGGAGGTGAAGTAACGGATCACCACTTCTGCTTGGCAAGGGCCTTTTGCATTGATATACCAGATAGTCTGATTTTTTCCCTGGGTCGGGAAACGGATTTGCCTGATTTCCAGGGGAAGGTCTGGATCGGATATGTCCAAAGACAGGGATGTGGGATCGATGCGGGTCCCGGCCCAGGAAAACCGGACCGGGTTCATGCCTTTGGCAAAATGCAGGACCCGGGTGTCTTTGATCATGGTCAGATCCGCGCTGTTGTAAATATAGGTCTGGATCCGGCGGGTCGGTGTCAGCACGGCCGTATCAATGCGGGCCATGGCCGGCAGGGGGCCTGTCAGAAAAAAGCAGGCGAGAAAAAAATTAGGCATCTTAAATAGGTTGTCATGTCGGAACCTCCGGTAACAAAGGGTGTTTGCTGATTAAAATATCATACTGGTGAAAAAAGCCAAGGCATTTATCCGTGGATTTTGGTATATTTAAAATTTGAAAAACCGATAATCTGAAATGAGAACTCGATATCTGTGCTTCGTCTGGTAAAAAGCAACCGCATGGAACTCCTGATTCAGGCCCTGGCAGAGGTGACCGATAAGTGCCCGCAGGACCCGTTTGTCCCGGAATGGATCTGTATCCAGTCCCGGGGGATGAAACAGTGGATTTCCCTGGAACTGGCAAAAATCAGGGGCATCAGCGCCCGGCTGAATTTTTGTTTCCCGGGGACCTGATTCAGCATTTCCTGGAACAGCAGCACCCGGATCGGAGGGTTCTGGATATGGATGCCCTGGTTTGGGCGGTGTATGCCCGGCTGGACGACTATCCGCCGGGCCCGCACCTGGCGCCGCTGGCCTCTTATTATGAAACCGATGCCACAGGCAGAAACAGATGCAGCTGGCCAGGCAGATTGCCGGGGTTCTGGACGATTACCAGGTGTACCGACCGGACATGCTGTTGAACTGGGAAAAAAGTGGCCCCCAGCAGCATCCGGAAAACCCCACGGAAATCTGGCAGTCCTGGCTGTGGCGCAAAATCGTGTCCACGTCCCGGACAACATCCCTGCCTTTGGTGATGAAAGATTTGGTCGCGGCGGCCGCAAAAAATACACTGCCAGACCTGCCCTGCCGGATCAGTCTGTTCGGGCTGTCGTCTTTGCCACCCTTGTTTCTGTCCGTGTTTTCAGCACTGGACACAGAGGTGTTTCTATTTCTTCTGACCCCGTCCGACCAGTATTTTTTGATATGGTTTCACCGGGCCAAATGGACCGGATCTCACTGAAAAAAGGAAATGGCGCGGCAATGGATACTGAAGAAGACCACTGGGAAATCGGCCATCCCCTGCTGACGTCGCTGGGCAGGTCCAGCCGTCAATTCCAGGCGTTTCTGGAAACCGAAGCATACCTGGAACCGTTTTCGGACCTGTTCGTGGATCCGGCTGCAGCCCCGTCAGCGGACCTGGGTGCCGGCTCGGAGGCTGGGACCGCCGCAGGCAGCTTCGCTGTCATTTCCACTGACATCAATGATGATGCCACGGCTGACTATGCCGCCAACATGGCTGATGCAGATGCCAATGCCGGATCCGTGACCCTGCTTTCCCGGATTCAGTCCGACATACTGAATTTGACGTTCCGGCAGCCTGGCCGGGATGCGCCACCGCTGCCCGTTGATCCGAGAGACACGTCCGTCTGCGTCCACGTGTGCCATTCTCCCATGCGGGAGGCCCAGGTGGTCAAAGACCTGCTGCTGGATACCTTTGCCGGGGACCTGGAAACCGCTCCTCATGACGTCATTGTCATGATGCCGGATATCGAGGCGTATGCCCCGTATATCCAAGCCGTGTTTTCCCGGACACCTGCCATCCCTTTTTCCATTTCCGACCGTCCGCACAAAACCGAATCCTTGACCATTGAGGCGTTTTTCAAAATCCTGGACTTGGCAGGCTCCCGGCTGGAGCAGTCCCGGGTGATGGACCTGCTGCTGAATCCGGCCATTGCGGAAACCTTTGACATTCCTTCGGCGGAGATCAGGGAATTGACCGGGATGATCCGCCGTTCCGGTATTCTCTGGGGAATGGATCCGGACCACCGCCAGGCCCTCACAGGCAAGGCATTCAAAGAAAATACCTGGCAGTTCGGTTTTGAACGTCTGTTCATGGGGATGGCCATGCCGGCAGGCACGGAATTATTGGTAAACCAGGTGCGGCCCTGTCCGTTTGTAGAAGGCACGGATGCCGGAATTCTGGGGCGGTTCGCTCACTTCTGCCACACCTTGTTTTCGCACCTGAACGCCATGGGCGGCCGTCATACACCGGAACAGTGGGAGCGGCGGTTCACGGCCTTGATCCAGGAAATGATCACCCTGACCCCGGCCCGGGAACCGGATATCCGGTTTCTTTTCCAGGTATGCCATGACCTGACCCGGGCTGCGGACGCTGCCGGGTTTGCCAGGACCATCGGATTTCCGGCGGCCCGGGACCTGGTGGAGTCCAAACTGGACCAGACCGTTTCCCGGGGCGGTTTCATGACAGGGGGCGTGACTTTTTGCAACCTGGTGCCTATGCGCAGCATCCCGTTTAAAGTGGTGGCCCTGATGGGAATGGATGAGACTGCATTTCCCAGGAAAGTGTTTCCCCGCAGTTTCGATCTCATGGCAAAAGATCCCCGGCCCGGGGACAAAAACCTGCGGGAAGAAGATCGGACCCTGTTTTTGGAAACCCTGCTGTCGGCCCGCAATCGCCTGATCATCACTTATACCGGCATGGACATCAAGGATAATACGCCGCTGCCTTGTTCCGGGGTGGTGAGTGAGTTGGCGGATGTGGTGAAGGCAGGGTTTGTGTTTTCTTCAGGGCACCAGTGGTGGATCACCCACCGCCTCCACCCGTTTGATCCGGCCTATTTCGATGACACCCCGGCCCTGTTTTCCTATTCACAGGAGCATTGTCAGATTGCCCGGTCCCGGGCCGGACAAGGCCGGACCGGTCTATTACCAGATGTTACCGATCTGGTAACATCTGACACCAGCCCGGTGTCATCTGGAACAGATACAGGGTTTTCCGGTATCGCCACAGGAACATCATCGGTAAAAGATGCCGGTGTTCCTGAAACGATTTCCCTGACATCACTTGGCCGGTTTTTCACCCGGCCCCTGACCGTGTTTTATCAGACCTGTCCTGAGATGGTGTTTCCCGAATTGGAAGAACCGCTGCCGGACCGGGAACCGTTTCTGGTGACCGGACTGGACCGGTATGCGCTGGGATCCTGGATCCTGGAAAAAGAGGTACCGGAATCCGGATATCTGCTGGCCCGG
>LQAF01000226.1_pt1 | contig 12217 bp, 13 predicted proteins | sample 1535781 | NCBI WGS metagenome assembly LQAF01 (sample SAMN04331583, study PRJNA305678) | bioreactor metagenome | isolation source: bioreactor_2 inoculated with Wadden Sea sediment 2nd replicate of a... | place: Germany:Bremen
GCCCGGTCCCGGATGACGGAAAGTGCCAGCAGAAATTGTTGGTGCCCTGATCCAGCAGGGTTTCATTGAGGATCATTCCCGGTGTGATCACTCTCACCACTTCGCGTTTCACCAGCCCTTTGGCAGCGGACGCATCCTCCACCTGATCACAGACCGCCACTTTGCATCCCTGTTCGATGAGCCGGGCGATATAGGTGTCTGCGGCCCGATAGGGAACCCCGCACATGGGAACCGGGGAGGGGTCGCTTTTATTTCTGGATGTCAATGCGATGTCCAGGATACCGGCGGCTTTTTCAGCATCCTGGTAAAACATTTCATAAAAATCTCCCATCCGGTAAAACAAAACGGCGTCCGGGTATTGTTCCTTGATGGCCAGATACTGGGCCATCATGGGCGTCTGTCTGGATTCGTTCATGGATGGGGGAAAAGCGCCTCTTTAGTTCTTGACGGGCGTTTCACAGGTGTTTTGTTCCGTCGCTTCCGGGGTATCTTGTTCTGCTCTTTCAGGGGTGTGTTCCCGGATATCTTCCTGGGCATCCTGCCGGGTATCGGACAGTCCTTTTTTGATATAAGGGTCATGAATAAACACATCCAGCCGGGCTTGCAGGTCGGCCTTCTGAGCGGTCAGTTCCGCAATCTGTTTGTCTTTTTTTTAATTTCCCTGCCTAGCCCAAAGGCGGTGGATAGGCCCTTGACCCCAGTGATCAGCAGGCCCAGGCCCAGGCAAATCCCCCAAAAGGCCCAGTTGGGAAGTTCCGGTGCAGTCCAGCTGTTGAATTTCAAATTCAGGGTCAGCGTGGTTCCAGTGGTGAAATAATCGATGTTCTGATAAATCAATAGCCCGACAAGACCCAGGATCATCAGCAGAATCAACATTTTGATGGTTTTCATTCATTGTCTCCAAAAGATGTTTCAATCGTCAAATAATTCAGGTTGAAGTGATCATAGTTCAATTTGTATTTTTTTTCAAATTTTCTTTTGGCACGCTGGCTGACAGTCACATAAAAATCGGATGAATTACATTGACGGTTTCACGCCGGGGGAAAAAAGACCAGTTCAGCTGGCCTGCCGGAATGTGGGCCGGCACCTCGATACAGGAAAGATGAAGATGAGGGGGCAGCACCGAACCAGTGGCACTTGTATCAGCGATGGAGGCGATGGTCTGTCCGGTCTGTATGCGCGTGCCCGGGGTGATGCCATCACACACAGACACGTGGGCGTAAATTTCCAGGATCCGCGTTCCTCTTGACGAAACAGATCCGGGTTCCATCACCAGGGATTTGCCCAGAAAATCATCACACAGATTGATGACGACGCCTGATGACCAGGCCGGTACCTTTGCACCGGCGGGAAGGGACCGGGTCCGGCCGGCCCGGTTCCGGTAAAACAGATGTCGATTCCTTCATGTTCGGTCGGCCGGTTCCGGAAATCTCCCCACCATTTGAGCCGGCTGTCCGGAAGCATTCCCGGATAAAACAGCCATTCAATATCCTGTTCCAGTCCGTTGGCTGATGCGATAGCAGCCAGGTATTGACTGAAGACGGACATCAGGCCGGTCTGAGAACGATTTTGTGCCCCATCAGATTGATATCTTCGATAATGCCGGATATTTCCTGCTGTTCTCCCAGAAGACCTCTGAGAATGAACCGGTTTTCTCCGGCCGGGGTGATGGCGGCCACATTTTCCATGATCAGGGTTTCAGCACCGTTTTCCTTCAGATATACATTGGATTCACACATCATATTTCTCCATAGATGACAGGTCAGTTAATGGTTCAGGTTTGCTGGTCATCATAGCATTGCAGGGGTTCCTGAGGCAAGCGCCCTAAAAGAAAAACAAGCCGGCCGCCGTCGCGGCCAAAACGGCAACCAGAGCAAGAATGATCAGGAAACCCGGGCGGAATGATTTGGCTGGTACCGGGGAGGGGGATGCGGTCAGATCCGGTCGCTTGCCTTTGTTTTGAATAGACCGGGTGGCTGCGGCTTCTCTGAGAGAAGCGCAGCAGGGTCGGATGCCCGGCCATGTCCGGAAGTCTGTCCATGTCCGGACGGTCGATCCACATGAGACGTCTGGCCCGGGTCAACGGTCCGTCCGACATTGACACTTTGACCGGAATCGGACGTCTGGTCAGGGCCGCTTTCAGGAATGGCACCGGGAATTTTGCCGGGAGTTTCCATCGTGGAAGACGGCCTGCGGTGACAGCGGGCCTTGTTCGTATCAGGAACGCGGGAGATGGACAATTCTCCGGCGCATTCATCAATGATTTGACTGGAAATCTGTGTATGATTTCCGACATACCCGGTTAGCAGGGCATGATCACACAGGATATTGATCTGGCGGGGTACACCGCTGGAATACCGGTGTACCCGTTGAACCGCTTCCGAAGAAAAGATCGGTCTGGATGTGCCGGCAACCTGAAGCCGGTACTGGATGTATTCGCGGGTCTCTTCCGGAAGCAGGGGGTCGATATGGTAGTTCAGGGTGATGCGCTGTGCAAACGCCTTGTTTTCCGGCCGCACCAATTTTTTTCTCAATTCCGGCTGCCCTGCCAGAAATATGCGGATCAGGCTTTGGCCGTTGAGGTCAAAGTTGGCGAGCAGCCGGATTTCTTTGAGCAGTTCATCCGTCAGCACCTGTGCTTCATCGATCACCAGCAGTACTTTTTTCTGTTTGGCGGCAGCATTTTTTAAAAACTGTTCAAAGGCAACGAGAAATCGGGTTTTGGTGGAAAAACGCTTGGCGTTTCCATAAGATGCTGCAATATAATTGAAAAAATCAATGCCGTCCAGGCTGGGATTTTTGATGGCCGCTCTGATTACGCTTCGATCCAGGGATTTGAACAATGCATTGATCAGAGTGGTTTTCCCAGTACCGGTATCGCCGGTCAAAAGCACCATTCCGGTATGATCTTCCACCTGGATTCCGTATTTGAGCATGGCAATGGCTTCCCGGTGTTTTTCTCCGAGCCAGAGAAACGTGGGATCGGTACTGATCTGGAAGGGACTGGCTGTCAGCCCGTAAAATGAGTTGTACATAATCGCCTTTTGCCGTCTGGTTCTGTTTATGAAATAACATATTTAACAAGGCGCCTGGAAGAAATCAAGCTGAAAACACGCTGTTACTGCCTTAGGCACTGAACCACCGTGCGGATCTGTTCCGGCTCGAACCATGCCTGATGCGTGGTGCTCACGGCGATCCGTTTAATGTCTCCGCGAATATGAGTCCGAAGTTGGGGTGCAAATTTTTCATTCCACATCAAAGAATCCAGAACAACGGCATCTCCATAATACGGCATGGGAATGTAGAATTCATAGGCTTTCCAGAAAGCATCTTCCATGAGCCGCATCTGCATGTTTTCAGGCAGGGTCCGGCCGGTGGCGGCATACAGCTTCTGGCGCTGGGCATCCAGTTCCAGGGAGAGACGGTGAATTTTTTCCCGGGTTTTGGGAACGATTTTTTCAGCAGGTATCTGAGGCCAAATCGGTGCATGCCTTTTATGTGATGGCCCATAAATGCGGACATGCCTTTTTTCTGCCAGAATTCATCAATGAGCACCAGCTTTTCCACGGATTTGCCCATTCGGGACAACTGGGCGGCGATTTCAAAAGCCGCCACCGCATGACGGCAGAATCCGATAATAATATAGGGTCCGGTGGGTTCTGATTGAATGATTTCCCGGACATTCTGTCTCGCGATTTCCCACATATCCAACGGAACAATGCGGCTGCCTTCCATGCGGTGGGCAAGGATCGTTACCCGGTAAAACGGATGGTCATCCAGATCCTGATGCTGAAAGGCCTGGATGTTTTTATCGGTGCCGGCCACAAAGAAGACAGGTGTCTGGTGACCCCGGATTTGAATGGGGTTGACGCTTTTGAATCGCATGCCATGGTTTTTTCTTTGATCAGATCCGCCATGTCGGAAAATACCGGATGGCGGAACACCGCCAGAATCGGCAATGACAGTTTGAATTCCTTTTCTATGCCGGTAATCAGACGGATGGCCGTCAACGAGGACCCCCCGGCGTCAAAAAAATGCGTTCCCAGGTCGGTGATGGATGTGTTAAGGGTCGTTTCCCAGATGGTTTTCAACCGTTTCTCGTGATCCGCCTCAAAGGATGCCGGTGCTGGGCGTTTTTTTCAGTGTCCGGAAAATCCGTATCTTGGTCGATCAAAGAGATGCCGATTTCTTTTGCTTGCGCTGCCAGAGCCTGATGATCGGTCTTTCCGGAAACCGTTCTGGGAAGATCTTTGACGATGGCAACGCTGGTTGGACACATGTATTCGGGGAGCCGGGCACTCATCCAGGATCTGAAATCCCGGATGTCAAAATCTGTTTGTGGAACAGCCGTCTGGTTTGCACCGGTCTTCAGAACAATGAAGGCGTTGGTTCTGACATGGCCGTCCCTGTTTTTTCCAGGGTGACCGTGCATTCTTTGACCCCGGGATACCGGGCGGCAGTGGTTTCGATTTCTCCGGGTTCCACCCGGAATCCCCGGATTTTCACCTGCCGGTCCATCCGCCCCTTAAAAACGATCTGGCCCTGCTGGGTGAGGAGGACCGGTCCCGGGTTTAAAGAAAGAAGTGTCCTGTCCGGCATATGCCACGGATACGAACCGCTCCTGTGTCAAGGCGGGGCGGTTTAGATATCCTCGGGCGGTCTGGGGGCCACCGACGTAAAGTTCGCCGTCAACACCGGGTGGGGAGGGCTGAAGAAAATGGTTCAGGATACACAGATTGACATTGGGAAATGGCCGGCCGATGGGGACTTCCCTGGTTTTTACCGTGTTCTGGTCCAGGTCGGCAAAGGTGACTGCCACCGTGGTTTCCGTGGGGCCGTATGTGTTGATCAGCCGGACACGACCCGGTGCATGCCGGTGCCATTTTTCAACCCGTTTGGGGTCGGCTGCTTCACCACCGATGATGACCAGCCGCAATTTTCGGGAACCTGCCGGGTCTCCAGTGTGTCGGCCAACATATGCCAGTAAGCGGTGGGTAAATCCGCAATGGTGATCTGTTCTTCGGCACAGTATGAAAAGAATTCTTTAGGTGTCTGGACCAGTCCCTGGGGCTTGATGACCAGGGAGGCTCCGGCATACAGGGCAGGAAAGATTTCTTCCACGGAAGCATCGAAACTGATGGAGGCGAACTGCAGGATTCGGTCATCAGGCTGAATTTCATACAGCTCGGTAGCGGTTTTGGTAAAAGAGGTCAGGGATCCGTGCTCAATGACCACGCCTTTGGGAAGGCCGGTGGAACCGGAGGTATAAATTATATAAGCAGCATTTTTCGCGGTCACCAGGGTTTCCGGATTTGTCACCGGCATTTTTTCCAGAGAGGGCCGATCCCTGTCCAGTAAAACCGGTACGGCATGGGTGGCAGGAATTTTTTTTAGCCATGGTGCCGTGGTGACAATAAAGTCGGGTTCGGCATCTGCCAGGATATGCCGAAGCCGTTCTTCAGGACAGGTCAGGTCCACCGGAATATAGCAGCATCCGGATTTCAGAATTCCAAAAAGTACGGGGATGATGTCAGCAGTCCGGGGCAGAAACACCATGACTTTTTTTTCAGGGGCCGCCCCCAGGGACAAAAGAAAACGGCCCACCTGATTGGCTAAAGCGTTCAGCCGATGGTAGGTGATCTGTTTATGCGTGTCCCTGAGCGCTTTGATGGATGGATTGAGAGAGGACTGGATTTCAAGCAGATGGTGAATACAGCTGTTTGGCCTTGAGAACCGCTTGCGGGTGTGAAGGGTTTGCGCAATCCGATCCTGCTCTTCCCGGGGGAGAATCGGTATGTCTGTGAGCCGGGCATCCGGTGCATCAGCTCCTGAATTCAGACAGGTTTGAAAATGTAACAGAATCTGTTTGATGGTGTCTGCGGCAAATTTTCTCAGATCGTATTCAATGCTGATCACCAGTTCATCGGTTCCCTGAACGGTGAGAAACATAACGGCCGGAGTCCGTTCCAGCAGCATAATGTCTTTGCAGCCCAGGACATGCTTGTAGGGGATCATGGCCTGGTCCAGAGACTGGTAGTCATAGGAGAAATAGATTTCAGACAATTGCTGGCTGCCTTTGAGCGGACTGCAAGCTTGAATTTCTGCCAGCGGCATATGTTGGAACCGGCGGACCTGTTCCCAGTCGTTTCGTATCTTTGAAACAAGTTCCACTAAGGACTGACCGGGATCAATCCGAATTCTCACCGGCAGGGTGTTGATGTACAAACCGGTGTTTTCCTGACTGTCCGGAATAAAGTGACGGACTGATGCGGTGGCTCCGAAAAGAATATCGGTGCGACCGGTATAGTGACTGAGAAGAATCGCCCAGATTCCCATCAGAAAGGTATTCAGGGTCAGTTGTTTTTTTCGGCAGGCCTGTTTGATTTTTTGGGTTGTTTCCGCAGGGAGAAGGATCTGATTGAGACCGGTGGTCAAATGAATGGCAATCGGCTGTCGTCTGGTTTCCGGCTGAATGGTTTCTTTTCGCTGAAAAGGAAAGGTCATCGAAGATGTGAACCCTTTGAGATAACGGGTCCAGAAATCCCGGTCCGATTGCTCGGACCGCCGGTTCAGCCAGTTGATATAGGTTTTGAAGGATTCCGGTTTTTCAGTGGCAGGCCGGGATTCTGATACAAGGCGAACAAATCCCTGAGGATGAATACCATTGATCGCCCGTCGGCAATGCAGTGATGGAAGCTCCAGATACAGGTGTAGTGGCGGATACCGGTCTTTATCAGGGCGATTCTAAAAAGCGGGGGCTTGTCCAGTGAGAACCCCAGACGACGGTCTGCCATGAGAAACATATCCAGGTATTCTTTTTTTTAAATGCGGAAAACCGGCTCCAGTCATTGTACTCAATGGTTGCCAAAGGGGTTGGGACAAAAAATTGCCGGGGCTCTTTCAATCCTTTCCAGGTAAATCCCAGGCAAAGAGACGTGTGGCAGTCAAGTATGCGGTTCCATGCCTCAGAAAACCGTTGAAGGTCGATTTCCTGGTGTATGTCAAAGACCACCTGTTCCACATAACAGCCCGCCCCCTGGGGGGCTCTCAGGGTTTCCATGAGCATGGAATGCTGCATGGGAGAAAGACGGAAGCGGCTTGAATCCAGAACATCTTCCAGCGTGGTCTCAGTCTGTTTTGAAACGTGCCGGATCATTTGCTTGAACTGCCGGGAAAGCATTGTCATATCCTGGCTGGAAAAAGCTGAACTCCGGTATTTCATCCATCCGGTGAGCTGTGTCTGTTGGTCGTAGAGTTCCAGGGTGAGATCCATGTTTGTGTCAGGAGGCTGGATCGTCAGGCGGTCGCATTGAATTCCGGGGATGGACAGGGCTGGTAAGTCCATGGTCTGCATGAGAAAAAGGATGTTGAAACAGGGAGCGCTTTGCCTCTGTTCCCGGTAGTGCTGAGAAATGCGGTGAAAGGGGATATGCCGATACTCAATCACCTGGGTCAGGGTGTGTGCCAGCCGTGTCAGCAGATCGCTGAAGGACCGGTCCGCCTGAATCCGGTTTCTGATCACCAGAGTGTTCATGAAAAAACCGATAGTGTTTTCGGTGTCCATGTCATCCCGTGCGGCATGGGCGATACCGGTCACTTGGTCCGGTATGCCGTTGAAACGGTACAGTGTCAGCTGGAAACACAGCAGCAGGACGGCAAAGGGCGTGGTATGGTGCGCGGCGGCAAGTGACCGGATATCCATCAGACAATCCGCGTCAATGGCAACGGGGCAGAAGGCTGCGGCAAATCCGGTCGGATCGGTCAGAATCGGCTGCGGCAGGTTCTTCAGATAGTCGTCAAAAAACGGACGGGCCGCATCCCATTGCTGCTCCTGGGTCCTCAATCGACGGGCTGCATACTCAAAAAAATCGATACCTGTCCGGGCCGGTTCCGGCATCGCCGTCCGGGTTGAGGGCCGGCTGGCAAGCAGGGCATACCATCGATTGATTTCTTGAATGAACAGACCGGCAGACCACCCGTCAAAGATCATGTGATGAAACACAAAACAGATCAGGGTCCGGCCATCGGGATCTGTGAAAACAACGGTTCTGAAAAGCGGTCCCGTTTCTAGATCAAAGGGGCGGGTGATCTGTTTCTGAAGTGCTGATACGATATCCGGATCAGGATCGGTCTCGCTGCTTTCTGGCAACGGTTGGGACAGGGCCTGGTAAAAGAACTTCGGTTCGGTTTGTTCAGGCGCCTGGCAGGGATGGTCCGTTTTCAGGTGAACGACCGTGGCCAAAGCAGGGTGACGACCGGCCGCACCCCTCACTGCCTGTTCAAGGATTACCGGATCGACGGCCCCCCGGACAATATACGCCAGGGGAATATGGTAAACCGATGTGCCCGGATGCAGTTTTTCAAACATCCAGATCAGGTGCTGGTCAGGCAGAAGAGGAATCGGCGTAACCGTCCGGTTCGGCGCTGGAGACGGTTCAGAGGAATCGGTAACCCCTGCCTGGGAGACGTCTGGAATCTGACCGTCCGGCAGGACCTGGGATACCATGTATGCAAAATCCTCCAGCACCGGATGAGAGAACAACACATCCAGAGTCAGGGCGGTGCCAAAAGCCTGGTTGATTCGGGATATGATTTTGACCCCAGAAATGGAATCCCCCCCTGACAACAGAAAATGGTCTGTCACTGACAATGTCTCCAGTCCCAGGACCTGTTTCCAGACCTGTCGCACCTGCTTTTGCAGATCCGTCAGAACCGGAGGTGAATCATCTGCCGGAAAAAGAGATGCAAGCTCAAAATCGTTTCGGGCTGTTAGTCCGGCTCTGTCAATTTTTCCCTGGGAGGTCTGGGGCAGGGTCGGCAGAGAAATAACGGATTCCGGCAGCAGGGTTCGGGGTAGTTTTTCCGCCAGAAATTCCATCAGCCGGGTTTTGTCGACGTCAGCATTGATATAAGCGGTCAGCCGTTCCTGCCCTGCAAGGCTTTTTTTCAACACCACCGCTGCCTGATTGATGCCTGGAAACGCGGTGATCGTTTGTTCAATCTCTCCGGGTTCGATGCGGATGCCTTTGTATTTGATCTGAAAATCCACCCGGCCGGAAAACATCAGGTTGCCGTCCGGAAGCCACGTTCCCAAATCCCCTGTTTTGTACATCCCGGCTTTCGGGCTTTTCAGCGGATAATCTGCAAATGGATTGGGAACAAAGCTTTTGGCCGACCGTTCAGGATCATTCACATATCCGTTTGCCACCTGAATCCCGGCAATGCAGATCTCTCCTTTTTCCCCCGGATTGACAGGCTGTCCGTCTGGGTCCAGCACAAAGACATCAAGGTTGGGAACCGGTTTGCCGATGGGCGCTACAGCGGTTTGTGGCTTTCGGTCCGGTACCGGATACAAGGTGGCGCAAACCGTGGCCTCGGCCGGTCCGTATCCGTTGATGAGACACAGATCCGGATGCCGTTTTTTGATGTCATAAAGCAATTGGGCCGGAATTGCGGAGACTCCGGTGAGCAGCCGTTTAATGCTTTTTGGAAATACGGAGGTCCGGGCAAGGTCAGAAATCATGAACGGTGGAAAATAGGCAGAAGTTATCTGGTGGACACTGAGCCACTTGATAAACGCCTTTGCATCAAACCGTACCATGTCATCCGGAATGAACAGGGTGGCACCGGACATCAAGGCAGACCAGATTTCATACACAGAAACGTCGAAATTCAGGGCCGACCACAGGGAACACCGATCCTCCGGGCCAATGGGCTGCAGCCGGTCAAACTCCGCCAAAAGGTTCATCAATGCCCGGTGGGGAATGGGAATCCCCTTTGGTGTTCCGGTGGAACCGGAGGTGTGAATAATGTAAGCGGCGAACGAAGGATCGCAAGGGCTTTCCAGGGCGGATTCCGCCTTTTTTGTATGACCGGTGCCGGTATCGGATTTCAGGGAATCCGTTGGATCATTGCCTTGGAAACCCGTCTGGATTTTCACAGGAATTTCCAGTTCCGGGCTGAGCCGGTCCACCAGTTCCGGCAGGGTGATCACTCGTTTCGGACGGATTCGGTGAATCATTGTCCGGGTTCTTTCGGCCGGATCATTGATATCCAGCGGCACATAGGCGCTCCCGGTTTTAAGAATCCCAAGAGCGGCGATCATGAACTCGATGCCAGGCGGCATGTAAATGGCCACAGATGCGCCGGAAGCCTCATCATTGGTTCTCAGTGCCGTTGCCAGCCGGTCTGATTCCCGGTCCAGACGCCGGAAAGAGACCGTTTTTTCTCCTTGAACCACGGCGGTCTGTTCGGGACATTGCCCGGCAATGGTGGAAAATTGGTGATGCAGGCATGTTTTTTTCACAGATTCCGGTCCCCTGAACTCAATTTTCTGTTTGAAACGATCATACCATATACCCGGCACGTGGCAAGCGCAAACAGGGGATGAGCATCAAAGCGGGTCACGGGGTTTGTTTTCTGATCAACAGCCCGGTGGTGGATACCAGGAGTTTAAGGGTCTGAGGTCTGTCCGTCGTGATGAACGTAGCAGAGCCGTACTCGGCATCCACCAGAAATTTCAGGGCTGCAAACCGGTGCCGCAGGTCAAACAGATTCACAGGCTTTTCCCGGGATAGACGATATACGGTTCTTTCCAGAGTCGTTTCCTCTTCCAGGCGGGCGTAGCGGCCGGACACCCGATCCAGCTCATACAGGGTGTGCAATCCCAGAACATTGGCCATGGGCTTCCATTTGAGAATGTGGGCATCCACATACAGCTGGTCTCCGGCCAGTACAAAGGATCTTTCCCCACCCCATGGCATGCGGAACCGTGCGATAAAGCGCTGTTTTTCAACGGGTTCGATTTCCACCACCGCTGCAAGGGTTTCCGCGGTCAGGGCAAGATATCCCCGAGTGGCGAGACTGATGGTGCCAAACAGGGCGAACAGGCAGATCAGGAGCAGGGCGGTCACCACATGCAGTGCGGACGTGGACCGTTTCTTTTTTTCAAAGCCCCCAGGGTCGCCAGAAGGAACACAAGTGCCAGAGCGGCGGATGCCAACGCGGCAATCACCAGGGGATCCTGGAACATGGTCATGGGTGCCACCTACGGTGTGTCGGGGTTGCCTGACAGGGAGGTCCGGGCCGTTCCATCAGAAAGAAGCGACGGTCCTGCCTCCAATCACCACCTGTTCTAAGGGTGAAATGCCTGTGAAATAACACAGATCTGCCGGGGTGTCCACATCCCAGATCACAAAATCCGCATCTTTGCCCGGTTCGAGGCTGCCTTTGCGGTCCGCCAGACCCAGGGCGGCGGCCCCGTGAACGGTGGCCCCGGCCAGAGCCTCTTCACAGGTCAGCCCGAACAGAAGACAGGCCATGTTGAGCACGGGAAGCATGCTGAAAATCGGGCTGGAGCCGGGATTGAGATCCGTTGCCACGGCCATTGAGACATTTTCCTGTCTGAACGAATTCACCGGCGGCAGCCGGGTTTCTTTCAGATAATGAAATGCACCCGGCAGCAGCACGGCCACAGTGCCATGATCCGACATTTTTTTACGCCCGCATCTGACAGATACTCCAGGTGGTCACAGGACAGCGCCCCCATTTCCGCAGCCAGGGCCGTACCATCCGAGTCGGACAGTTGTTCGGCGTGCAGTTTGATGTCAAAGCCCAATTTTTTGGCTGTTTCAAACACCTGCCGTGTCTGGTCCCTGGAAAAGGCGATGGTTTCACAGAACACATCCACGGCTTTTGCAATGCCCTGTTTTTTGATTTCCGGCAGCATCACCCGGATGATTTCCCGGATATATGCCTCTGGCCTGCCGGCAAATTCCGGCGGCACGGCATGGGCCCCCAAAAACGTGGCCTCGATGTGCTGGGGAGCGGCCTGTTGCAGCCGGCCGGCCGTAGCCAGCATCCTGAGTTCCGTTTCCAGGTCCAGGCCGTATCCGGACTTGATCTCCACCGTGGTGATTCCCTGGTTCAAAAAATGGTCCAGGCGCTGCAATGCGAGATGGAACAGGACGTCTTCATCCGCTGCCCGGGTGGCCTGGACCGTGGAAAAAATCCCCCCCCCGGCTTTGGCAATGTCGGCATAGGATGCCCCGGCCAGGCGCATCTCAAATTCTTCGGCCCGGGATCCGGCCCAGATGAGATGGGTGTGGCAGTCCACAAACCCGGGCAGAATCCAATGATTGTTGCAGCCGGTCCGTTCGATATTGACGGGCAGGGGATCGGGCAGAGCAACCAGTGGGTCCGATCCAGGAAATTTTGC
>LQAF01000228.1_pt1 | contig 12199 bp, 8 predicted proteins | sample 1535781 | NCBI WGS metagenome assembly LQAF01 (sample SAMN04331583, study PRJNA305678) | bioreactor metagenome | isolation source: bioreactor_2 inoculated with Wadden Sea sediment 2nd replicate of a... | place: Germany:Bremen
CATGATTTTTATAGTAAGTTTTTATTATATATAATCAACATATCAAGTGAACTTAGCTATGGTGAAGCCATCATATAACCCAACCAAAATGCAGTTTACACAGGTAGGTGGGATGTTAAATGGCAAAAATGTCATTTACCCTTTTCGTCTGCAAGTTGCTAAGTTGCGTGAAATCGAAGTTGAGATTCGTAGACTTATTGATACGCCTGTAGTGGGGCGCCGTCTTGGTGACGACTTTGAGCAACGATGTACTAGGGGTAAAAAAGAGTACTGGGTACTAAAGACAGAAAGTAGGTTCACCTACCTAAAAAAATCAGTTCGGGCGCTGAATGAGATTTTAGATGGCCAAACATGGTGTAGAGAAATCGACATACAGTTTGGTTTGTACTCTCATGCATTATTGAGTTGTATGAACCAGCCTAAGTTTAATGATTTGTTCAAGGTGAGTGAGGGGGGTCTCTATAAGCGTGAAGTAGCTGAAAAGCAACACGACACGTTCAACCTGCTGTTGGAAGAGCTCATGGCCGAATGCAAGTCACCTGTGTTTGTTAGGAAGGTAAAAGCTGAAAAAACAGAGGTGAGCAAACGCAGAAGTTCTCTGCAAACCTGGTTTCGTGCAGTTATCCGTTCTGCATCGAAAGTATTTTGGATACAGATACAATTAGGTTATGAGAGTTCGAAACTTGTTAGTGATGCAGCAGCTACAATTCAACACCGTGATGAATTTTTGAAATGCCGACGTAGTGCAACTCAATTTAAGCATATGTTGGGTTATGTCTGTAAGCTCAATTACTTACCTACTAGAGGGTATGTCCATGACTTGGTCGTTTTGTATGATGCAGACTATGTTTTTGAGTCAGAGTCTCTTGTAATAGCGCTTGGAGAGCTTTGGCGAACAGTCACAGGTGAGTGTGGAGTAGCTTTTATACAGGGAGGGCCTTTAGAGGTCGGTGTGGTTTCACTGAACAGTCTGGTGTCCCCCACCTCTGCTGAAGACAAAAAAAAAAGTGAATGATACTGTTGAGTACTTCAGTCAGTTCGACACGCACATCCACTATAATTCAAAAGATAAGAGTAAGACGCTAGTCAAATCCCAAGCACCAGGGGCTCGTAAAAAGAAAAAATCTGTACCTTCAAAACTGTGACACCATAGTCGTGGTGTAAAATGTGAAAGCAGTGCAAGAGGGCTCTGGCACAATTTCCCCATTGTACTATTGTTGCAGTGTTTTTCGTGCCTGCTGCGGCATTGCTATCCAGCTGAGAGTGCGTTATGAATAAGGTCGTGATCAAGTAAATCGCCGATCTACGAATCTTGGTTGGCTTCTTGGGTGAGAAAAGCCAGCGTAACTGGTGGACCACCAGTTTTATCACGCTATTGGTCAAAACTCTTTGAATCCCATTTTTCTTCGCATTCCTCTGCAGGTGCAGCACCGTGGTATCACGGTAGCTGTAACGCTGGTGCATGATAAGGTGTAATTTACCACCTGTTTTACATGCCTGAATCAATCGAGCTGGAGCTTGGATTGCCTATTTCAAGCCCCCCCGGTGGGTATCTGATCCGTAACAACACTTTTGGACACGTGACTTATAGCCCAGCGCCCTAGCAAAGTCTGAGTATTGAAAAACACCCGCATCAAAACAAAGTGGCCATCAAGATCGAATACTTAAAAGCCAGTATCCGTTTTGTATCATCAAATACCAGTTCAAATTTGTAAAGATCAGATGCAAAGGATTAGAGAAAAACGACAATCAACTGGCAGTGCTGTTTGCCTTGGCTAACTTAGTTCGAGTAGATCAGATGTTCCGTTGGCAGCCTAAATCCGCCTAAAATCTGGGATTGGTGTCGGAAAACGATGAATTTAGCCATAAATGGCTTTATAACGGCAAAGTTCTGCTTAAAAAGTACTCGAATGAGATTGGTGCCGTCAGCAGGGAAAAGGTGTGGCTTAATCGCTGGTTCCCTAGTGTAGACGCAGAGAGAAAATGTTTTAGTAGCTGGCCGCGGGTTATTTATATGTTTCGATAACTGACATCGCACTATGTTTGTATTAGGTGGTTGGCAAACAAGTTACGTTCATGTAAGACTATCTTGTAATCATGGCAAGCTTTTATAGAAAATGTCAGCGTATCTCCAGCACCAAGAATAGCCGGAGAGTAGTGTTAATGGGTGACAAAAAAGTAATGATCGACAACTTGGGTTCCACTTTTGTATCTGTTGCGGATACAGACAAGGAAATGGTTCAACTACCAGAACCTATGAACCATGGGATGCGTTCAGCTTATGTCATCCCTTTAAAAGTTGAAGTAGATGATGCCTCATTCAAGCCGTTATCCGACTCTGAGATACGCCTTATTATTGAAGCAAATATAGATCAATTAATAAGCTTTGCATCAACAGATAGGCTCCAAGCCATCACCACAAAAGGGAACTCCCCTCTTCATATTGCTGCTGGCAAGGGGAAACTTGCTGCTTGTGACCTTTTCGTTCAATCGGGTGCTAACCCCACATTACTGAACTTTGCCCAGCAAACACCTGCAGATTTGGCGCTTGAGAAAGGGCACCTAGTTACTGCACAAAAATTGTCTTCGCTTATTGCCAGCTTGCCAAAACCGTCCAGTAAGAACACCAGCAGTTCGTCTGTTGAGACCAGCCTTACAGTGAATGATGTAGCTTCAGATGATTGTTTTTATGAAATGCAAGCTTCAGCATTCGAAATTTATGACGATTTGGATGACCTTACTGCTTTTAAGGCCGAAACAGAGCCAGAGGAATTCTATAAACAGCATACTGTTGAAACCACATCAGGTACATTTGTGGCTCTCGCCAGTACGGCATCTGTAGTCACAGCTGAAGAAGACGGGGACTGGGTGCTTGACCTATCACCTGTTGGCATTACTGGTGAAGGCCTTGTTTCTACTGTTGAATCAGATAATGAACCTGACTCAGAACATGACTTTTTGAAGGTTCGTGGCAGTGGTCGACAATCGATTAAACGTGCAAAGATCCAGCCTGGTACAAGGCTATCGATCGATTCGAAAACCTGTATTAAGTGGGCCCGCGAAATACTGGCGAAAGGCCGATACTCTGTGGATGATGTCGATAGTTTGATCGAGCTTTGCAAAGGAAATGGTGATCCCAGTGAGCTACGCCTGAACATTCAGCGCAACCTTGAAACTGCTGGGTTCAATCCTATTAATCCTTATGATGAGGATGATGCTGGTCTTTGGGACATTGCAGCAGACATTTCTGCTGAAGAGCTGGCTGAATCAATTGAGGCAACCCTCAGCCGCTCTACGATACTTCCGGGCATACAGCGCTTTACAATGGACAAGGCAAGAGATCAGCAACTGTTGGAACCTATGATAAGGGCGAAGCAGGAGCTGCATCTGGGGATTCTCGCCTCTGAAACTGCCGTCATGCAGATTCTCGATGCACTGGCAGCTATCCGTAGTGGGCTGAAAGAACCGAGAGTTGTTTCACTAAAAAATATTATTCCATCACTTTCTCAACACCCTGTAACTGCTGAAGTGATGGCTGCGGCTGAAGCTTTAGAGTCATGGCATCACAATGGTAGCGTTCTGGATGGTAAGCAGCGGCGGGCAGCAGTCGAAGCACTAGAAACCCTTGATCTATCTTTGTCATTTTACAAAGAGCTGATTGAATCCCTCAAGCAAAAGGATGCAAGCCACTGCCACGCCAAACACCTTGGTAAATTGATTTCAGACTACGAGACCGCTGCTGAGGTGTTGATACTTGAACATCTTTCCTACGCCCGGCGCTTTTCAGCAAGGAATACAAATAGTGGTGAAGACTTGGAAGATGTCTTCCAAGTAGTTTTTATGGGGTTACAGAGATCAATCAAGCGCTTTGCCCCTGAGCGTGGTAACCGATTTGCTGTCTATTGCACTTTCTGGATGCAACAGACGCTGACCCGATGGCGTGCGGATGAGGGTGCGTCAATCCGTATCCCAGTTCACAGACATGATAGTCTGGCTAAGCTTGACCAAGCATTGGAGATCAGAGTTGACCGCGTGCTTTCAGACAATGAACTCGCTGCTGAATTGGAATGGACAGTTGAACAAGTACGTCAATACCGTAGCATGCCCCGCGAAGCGTGGTACCCCGACAGCATTGATGAATGGGATGCCTTACTACCTACGCTGGAAGAATCTGTTTACAATCATGAAATTACTAGAAAAGTCGTGGCGGAGACACTCGATGAATTACAGGAGCGTGAGGCAAATGTGATCCGCCTGCGCTTCGGGTTAGGATGTTACAGCGAAATGACACTGGAGGAGATAGGTGTGCAGTATGGAGTTACGCGTGAACGCATTCGCCAAATCGAAGCCAAGGGCCTCAAATGCCTAGCACATCCGGAGCGCAAGCATCTTCTTCAGCAAAAACTAGGGATGTAACAACATGGGTGTAAGAAATGCCCCTCCACATGCAGGATCGATGCTCGAGTCACTTCGTGGACTCGGTTATGTACCTGCTACTGCAATAGCCGATCTAATCGACAACTCGGTTGCAGCTAATGCAAACCAAGTCGCTATCCATTTGGAATGGGCTGGTAATGAAAGCTGGGTACGTATCGTTGACGATGGTGAAGGAATGGATGACGCTGCCCTTGAAGCGGGTATGCGCCTTGGTGCACGTGATCCAAGGGCTGAGCGTACCGCAAGTGACCTCGGGCGCTTCGGACTGGGTCTCAAGACCGCCAGTTTTTCACAGGCGAGACGGCTGACAGTAGCCAGCCGAAAAATGGGGAGGCAGTGGTGTGCCTTCGCTGGGACCTCGATCTGATCGGTCAGGAGTCAAATGCTGAATGGCCTCTCTTTGAGGGACCTGCACTAGGATCAGAGCACCTGCTTGCACCACTGGACCAGATGGAGCACGGAACCATCGTCCTTTGGGAGAAACTGGATCGTATCGTAACTGAAGGTTTCGTCGTCACAGACATGATCGAGCTCGCTGATCGTATTGAGGCGCACCTTGCCATGACATTTCATCGTCTTCTGGATGGTCAGCAATCCGATCTTTGCCTTCTTCTAAACGGCAGAGCAGTAAAGCCATGGGATCCGTACCTGATGGCTCATCCCGGCAAACGCTTGAAAAGTCCTGAGTATCGCATCCTCCATACAACAGGTGTGATGGTACAGTGTCATGTTCTTCCACACCGTGACATGCTAAAACCTGTAGAACAGGAATCTGCTGCTGGCCCCGGAGGTTGGACGCAGCAAGAAGGTTTTTATGTTTACCGAAATAAGCGTCTCCTTTTGTCCGGCAGCTGGCTAGGGCTTGGAGACGGAGGAAAGCCTTGGTCGCGTGATGAGGCGCATAGACTTGCCCGAATCCAGCTGGACATACCAAACAGTGCTGATATGGAATGGAAAATCAACGTTATAAAATCGACGGCGAGCCCACCAGTCCGGCTGCGCGCCCAGCTTCACCGTTTGGCATCTGAAACTCGTGAGATAGCAAGGCGTGTTTTCTCCCACAGGGGCCATATCATGCCCGCTACAGGGACACGTACAAATGCTGTTACAGAAACTTGGCAAGTGCGCCGCTCTGCGCAAGGGACTTCGTATCGAATTGCTCGTGATCATGATCTCGTTGCCTCGATCCTGAATCGGGCTGGTCCACTCAAGTCCGATATACTCGCCCTTCTCGCGCTAATAGAAGAGACTGTACCTGTTCAGCGCATTTGGCTTGATACAGCCGAGGACAAGGAGGCGCCGAGAACAGGTTTTGTTGGTGCTCCCGAAACCGAGGTCATAAAGACATTGTACGCCATGTTCGAGGCACTCGTTAAGTTCCGAGGGATCAGTTCTGCCGAGGCACGAGAGCGACTTGGACGTACTCCACCATTCGATCGGTATCTCGATCTGGTTTCAACCCTTGAAATAAGTGACACCCAATGACTATTTCGAACCAGAAGGCCTTTGATTCTATCCTTTCCATGGCTCAGAACATGCTGCGGCTTGCCGCAGATCGTGCCCAAAGCCCTATTACACCGGAAATGATCGAGCAAGAACTTAACAAGCTCGCAACTCTGATGGAGGAAGAATTTTTAATTGTTGATCAAGACGCGCTTCTTGATGAGCTGATTCGCCGTTCAAGTCGTACCGTAGGCAAAAATGCCATCCTTTCGAGCGGGGAGGACCATATTCCTTGGCTTGATGCCGAAAGAAAGAAGGGCTGGACTTACTGGCGGCGCTATTCCGAATACATGGAGTCACGGATACCGTGGATCGCACTTGATGCTTTGGACGAATCTACAGATGAAATTCTGTCACAGCTCGAGGACCCGGCTCGTAAAGGGGCTTGGGATCGCCGTGGACTGGTCGTGGGGCACGTTCAGTCGGGTAAAACCGGCAATTACACAGGTCTGATCTGTAAGGCTGCTGATGCAGGTTACAAGATTATTATTGTGCTTGCCGGTCTGCACAACAATCTGAGAGCTCAAACTCAGATTCGACTTGATGAAGGTTTCCTTGGCTTTGCCACAATTGCAGATGCCGAAGAACTCCCCGCAGTTGGGGTCGGATTGATCGACAAAGACAGTAATGTCCGGCCTAATGCGGCAACCAATCGAAGTGACAACGGCGACTTCAACACAGCTGTTGCTGCAAAGATGAACATAAGTCCGGAACAGAGACCATGGCTGTTCGTGGTCAAGAAAAACAAAACGGTCCTTGAACGTCTACTGCACTGGATCCGCAACCGTGTTGCCGATTACGTAGACCCCGAAAATGGCCGCAGATTGGTTACCAATCTGCCTCTCCTGATGATAGACGACGAGTCTGATAATGGATCAGTTGACACAGGCGAAGACATTGTGGACGAGCTCGGCAAGCCGGATCTCGAGCATCAACCCAAGACCATCAACAGGTTGATCCGGTCCATACTTCATCACTTCTCCCGGAAAGCCTATGTAGGCTACACGGCAACACCCTTCGCGAACATTTTCATACATGACCGCGGAGAAACGCAGGAGCATGGGCCGGATCTTTTTCCAGCGGGATTCATAACAAACCTTGCAGCACCGTCTAACTATGTCGGGCCGGGTCGAGTTTTTGGATCCGACTCTAGAACATCCGAAGACTTGCCTATGGTACGCCCACTGTTGGATGAGGAGTTCCAGTCTTGGATGCCCGGCAGGACAACGACATCTCCAAAAATTAAGCCACATAAGAATGGGCATCAGCCACGTTGGAAAGGTGAGGACTGCGTGCCTGATTCGCTCGCTGAAGCAATCAGGTCCTTCATTTATGCTTGTGCGGTACGGAAGTTGCGTGGGCAGGGTAGCAAGCATTCTTCAATGCTCATTCATGTAACGCGTTTCACCTCGGTTCAGAGCGAAGTTGTCAAGCAGGTTGCCGAATATGTTCGTAATCTCAAGGGGTGCTATACCCGCGGCATCGGGCTTGCAGAAATCGAAGTATTTATGCGCAAGGAGTATGAGCAGGCTTTCGCGAAAGATATGCAGAGTATCCGTTCTGTGCTTGTTGAAGGCGAGACGCTAAAAGACTTTTCTTGGGATCAGATACAGGCAACCCTGCCTGATGTACTGTCCGATATTCGGGTCCGTGAAATAAATGCACGGCGAGGGACGTCCTCGATTATGCTGATCATGATGGCATAGGTCTTAAAGTAATTGCCATCGGCGGCGATAAGCTGGCACGAGGACTGACACTCGAAGGCCTCTGCACAAGCTATTTCCTGCGAACTGCACGTATGTACGACACCCTTATGCAAATGGGGCGTTGGTTCGGCTATCGGGACGGCTATCTTGATGTTTGCCGTCTTTATACATCAGAGGAAATGGTGGAATGGTTTGGACACATTGCCGATGCAGCTGAAGAGCTACGCCAAGAGTTTGACAATATGGTTGCTGCCGGTGCAACACCCAAGCAGTTTGGCTTGCGTGTAAAATCTCATTCTGTACTGACAGTGACATCGTCAGCCAAGATGAGAAACGCACGCCCAATGCAACTGACCTATTCGGGTGATCTTCTTCAGACTATCGTATTTCCAAATAACAAGAGTGATATTACGAAAAACTTCAAAGCTACAGATGGTTTTATTAGCATACTTGGACCATCAACTAATCTGAATGACCAATTTTTTGTACCCGAAGGTCAGAAGTGGAACGGACAACTTTGGAGGGATATACCAGCTCTGAGCGTCATTTCGTTTCTAAGGGAGTACAGAACTCATCCGGCCAGTTTTAGGATCATGAGCCCTTTGATAGCAGACTTCATCGAGGAGATGAACAAGGATGGTGAGCTCACAAACTGGACGGTAGCACTGATAGGTAAGGAAAATGGACCGGATGAAAAACTACGTACAGTAGCTGGCTGTACAGTCAATATGCTAGAGCGTAGACGAACTACTGCGCATCCGGACCGATACTCGATCAAAACTCTCATATCCCCACGTGATCAGGCTATCGACTTAAGCGAAGCGGAGTGGATAGCTGCACTTGAACTCAGCCAACAGACTTGGTGCAACGATACCGAGAGAAACGAAAGCAAGAAACCGCCAACCGAACCTAGGGGACCGCAGATTCGTCATACTCTTGGAAATGGCCTTCCTGAAAAGGGCATACCTTCACGCCGTGAACGTGGCCTTTTAATGATTTATTTGCTTGATCCTGAAGGTTCCGGCATCGATGAGATAAAAGATGCCGATCCTATTATTGCTTGGGCCATCAGTTTTCCATCAAGCAATTCCGATAGAAGGGTTTCCAATTCAAGGTATATTGCCAATAGCGTGCTGTGGGGAGGCCTCAATGAGTGGGTGGACTGAAGACGGTCTTGTTCGTACTTGGCGTGCGCTTGCTGACCGAGAAGCTGGTGAAGACTGGCGATTTGTCCACCTTGCCGGAATGGGAGCAGTCTCTGTCGAGGCGGGTTGCCACTTCCCGCTTGGATTGGAAGCACTGATTGTTTGCTTCCCTGGATCATGGAATATCAATAGTGCGCGTTTACCTGAAGGCAATGGTTTCGATGTTTCCTGCATAGAAGGTCAGCCTGTATTCAATGGGAATACAGCTATAGCGCTGGTAAGACGGCCAGAAGGATCACCCGAGATTTTTACCATCATGGTCGTTGATGTATTGAGAATATTAGGGGTTGCAGCAAATACCGCAAATCGTGATGTAATAGAGGCTTTCATTGAGCGTGTCAAAGAGTGGCAGAGGTTTATGGCACGTGCACATCGTCCCCTCACGACTGAGGCGCAAATTGGCCTGCTGGGCGAGCTATGGATGCTCAGGCAACTGACAAAGACATCTCTTGGAGCAGGAGCTCTCGACTGTTGGCAAGGCCCGCTGCGGGCAGCACAGGATTTCCACGTGCGAGGTGGCGCAATAGAAGTAAAAAGTACAGTGCGGACTGGCAGCTTTCTCGCGCGTATTAACAGCATAGAGCAACTGGATGGTGACAGAGCACCCATATTTCTCTGTGCTTTACGCTTTGAGGAAGGTATCGGGGGGGAGTCGCTCGTAGATATTGTGTCTGAGCTACGCAAAAACTTCGAATTGGTCGGTGTACAACGTGGATTCGAAGCACTGCTGATGGTGATGGGGTATCTCGATGAACATGCATCTCTCTATTCTCGAATGCTGACTCTGAAAGATGTAAGGATATTTCGATCAGAAGGCGAAATGCCTCGTCTTATGCGAACTACACTCCCTGCAGCCATACGCTCAGCTGCCTATGTACTCGACCTTGATGCTCTAGAAACGCCTTCAGTCGAGTTTAAGGAATTGGTAAACGAATTTGGACTGAATTGATATGAGCCTAGAAGAATTTCACCGCAACTTCAGATCCGACCTGCAGTCGACTATTGCCGAGCGCGTTGAGGCAGGTGAGGGCCCTTTTCCTTCGGAGGAGCTTGTCTTCGCAGAAAAAGTAATGGAGCATATATCCGACAGTGGCATAAGCGATGAGTCAACCGTCTGCCACTGGAACGGCAAGGTCGGAAACGCAAAGCTTCGTATCACTGGGTATGCACTGAGTTCAGACGAAACAGCTCTCGACCTGTTTGTGACCCATTATTTTGGTACCGAAGAATTGAATGATCTGCGAGACTCGGATGCAGCTACTACAGCCAATGAAGGTGTGCGCTTTCTGTTTCGGGCAGCTAGTGGCAAGCTGGAAACAAAAATCGATCCAACACACCCAGTAAGAGATCTTGTTGCTACGATACGTTCCCGTTGGAATGACATCGACCGTTTGCGCGTATTTGTTATGACTGATGGACGAACCAAGGCAAAACGATTCGTAAGCAAGGAGGTTCATCAGAAAATAGTGGCTGTTGAAGCCATGGATATAGAGAGGCTCTACCGCCACACTGATGGCAAGCCAAGGGATGAAATCTCTGTCAGTCTCGTCCAGTCCATCGGCCAGACACTTCCTTGTGTCCACGTACCAGACCCGGACGCTGACTATGAATACGCACTAGCCGCTATTCCAGGACAGCTCATTCGGGACCTCTATCTAAGTTTTGGGACTCGATTACTTGAAGCAAACGTGCGCACTTTCCTCGGGGCCAAGCGCAAAGTAAATAAGGGCATTGTTGAAACTCTGAAAAATGAACCAGAACACTTTTTGGCGTTTAACAACGGACTGGTTCTTGTTTGTGATGAAGCTGTATTTGAGCGCTCTGAAAAAGGTGGTTTGGGTCTTTCATTCATCAAGGGGCTACAAGTCGTGAATGGTGGTCAAACGACTTCATCCATCTACTTTGCATCTCGTGAGGATCGGACTATTGATCTGAGTCATGTGATGGTACCTGCCAAGATTATTATCTTGAAGGGTTCGCAGGATGATGCGCGTGAGCGATTAATCAGCCATGTCTCACGCTTTGCTAACAGCCAGAATGCGGTGAAGATGTCTGACCTGTCATCGAACCGCCCGTTTCACATTCAGCTTGAAAAGCTTGCAAACGCTACATGGTGCCCAGATGGTGTGACACGCTGGTTCTATGAGCGAGCTGCCGGTGCCTATAATGTTATGCTGCTGAGGGAAGGAACTACTCCGGCTAGGAGGCGAAAACTGCAGGACATGATAGGACCTCGTCGTAAGCTTACAAAGAACGACATCGCAAAATATCATGAGGCGTGGAGAGGAAAACCAAATAGTGTGGCACTCGGTGGAGAAAAGAATTTTGCAGCCTTCATGGCTGCTTTGGATGAAGATGATACAATCGTTCCAAGTCCGCTCGACACATACTGGTACCGAGCGATGATTGCTAAGGTTATTTTGTTCAAAACCACCGAGAGCATGATCAAGACGAAAGCTGCAAAAGAGATCTTTCGCCAAGGCTATGTGAATATTGCAACCTATGTTATTGCTGTCGTTGCTGATCGGCTTGGCGGCAGGCTAAATCTCGAGAAATATGGAAACAGCAGTGCGTTTCCAGCGGACTATGTGACCTGCTTTGGGACTGGGCTGTAATCGTGAATTCGGTGTTCAGCCAAATTGCGCCAGGTCAACAGTTTTCAGAAGTCGCAAAACGTGCAGATACTTGGAAAAAAGTACGAGCTGCAGATTATCCTTTGCCTACGGAATATTTTCCTGAAATCAAACAATAGAAGCCTAGAGCTTAAGCAACCGATGAGTTGGCTGCGAAATAACTAGGAGAGAAGAACCAGAGTCTACTAACTAACAACCACACCCTTTTTCTTTGAACATCGCAAATGAGTGTGGGATTTAGCGTGGGCTACAGGCTTAAAAGGTATCTTCTGCCTGTGTGATTACTCTAAATACAACCTTGGCAAGGTGATTTGCGAGTAGGGGAGGTACCGCATTACCAACCTGAACATACTGCTCAGTTCTGTATCCCTCAAAGAAGTAATTGTCTGGAAAAGTCTGAATTCTGGCCGCCTCTCTAACCGTCAAGCTTCTGCACTGTGCTGGGTCGTAGTGTATGAAGTAATGGCCATCCTTTGATATATGGCTGGTTACTGTGCTAGCGACGCGGTTAGCTGCTTGTACCTTAAAGCGGTCAGTAAAATTGCCGGTTTTCCAGTTTTTGTGTTTTGGTGCCAAAATCTCAGGATAATCGCGAGAGCGTGGTGAAATGCCATTATTGGCTTTAGCATAGCAACTGGCGTATAGGTATCGGTGCAGGTCTTCTGGCATGTGATTCCTAGCTTCGTGATTAAGGAAGCCAAGCAAACGCTTATCT
>LQAF01000231.1_pt1 | contig 12118 bp, 9 predicted proteins | sample 1535781 | NCBI WGS metagenome assembly LQAF01 (sample SAMN04331583, study PRJNA305678) | bioreactor metagenome | isolation source: bioreactor_2 inoculated with Wadden Sea sediment 2nd replicate of a... | place: Germany:Bremen
GCCCGGTGAATGGGCCGTTCTCCGGCCACCGGTCGGCTGGCTGAAACCGAGGTCCCATAGCGGTCTATGGCCGCTTTGGCAGCAGCACAGACATCCGGATGTCCATTCAGGCCCAGATAATTGTAGCTGGCAAAGTTGATATATTCCCTGCCGTCAATTCTGGTGGTGGCGTGGGCCGCTCCCTGGTGCACTTTGAAATAAGGGTTTGAAACATTCAGATTTCTGGCGCCTTCATTCATCATGAGAACCTGCTGATATCCCGGATGACGGCAGAATTCACTTGATGGTCCGGAGACTGTGCTCGTGGTGCGGTCAGCGTCTGTCAGGTATTCGTCGTTGGAACGTGCCTGTTTTTTTGCCAAGGCCCTTTGAATGAGCCTGGCTTTCATCTGATTGTTTGAGTCGGGCCTATTTTTTTCAGTCATCATTATTCTCAGTCATCATTATTCAATGATAGAACGGATATGCCGGGTGGTATCAAGACGGTATGCCAGTTTTTCCGCCTCTTGCTTGCCGATATTAACGCCGTGCTGCTCAGACAGGTGCCGAATCTGCTGCTGCTTGTCGGAATGGCCTGCGAAAGCGGTTGCATTCTCTTGTCCTTTTAGTTTGTCATAAATGATGTGAGCCACCCGGGTCAAGTTTTTGCTTTCCCGAAGCACCATCACGGACAAGCGGATATCGAAACGGGATTCCAGTGCGGCCACCAGTTCCACCCCCATCAGAGAGTCAAGTCCCAGGTCGTTGAAAGGAGAGACCGGGTCTATCTTTTGGGGCTGGATTCGAAGAATCTCCCCAAGTTCCGCCTGAAGCATCTCTATCAACAGATCGATGAAATCCTCTTCAGGAAGTTCGTTCACCAGCAGGCGAATATCCCGGGTTCGGCCATCTTCATGGCCTTTCCCGTCGTTTTTCCGGGAGATTTCATTGAACTTGGGGGTTTTCGAACTGGGCAGGAATTTGGAAAGCGCCTGCCAGTCCAGTTCCATAAGCCCGACGCCGGACCGGTCCGCTGCCAGGAGACGTCCAAGGATGTCAAGCGCAGCATCAGAAGGGATGGCGCTTCCTCCCATCCGGTTTTGAAGCGCAGCTTTGATATCCTGATGACGAGCCAGGAAACCGACATCATCAATGGCTCCCCAGCTGATGCATGTGGCAGGCAGGCCCATGATGTCCCTTCTATACCGGGCCAGGGATTCGAGCCAGGTGTTGGCCCCGACGTAACCGGCCTGTCCCGGATTGCCGAAAAGGGTGGTGGCCGAAGAATACAGAACGAAAAAATCAAGATCCATGTCTAAAGTCAACTGGTGAAGGTGTTGCGCTCCCAGAATTTTGGGTGCCAGGACGCGGTAAATCTGTTCCTGATTCATGAGGGTGCTCAGTCCGTCTTCAATAACGACCGCTGCGTGCACAATTCCCTTAAGCGGCGGCATGTCCTGGGCAATGGTCTCCAGCAGTTTTTCCAGAGCATGTCTGTCAGTGACGTCACAGGAGACCGCCAAAACGTCAACACCCTTATTCTTCAGGCGTTCAACGGCCATCCAGGCTTCTGAAGAAGTGGGGCCGCTGCGGCTGATCAAAACAAGATGGCGGGTTCCTTTTTCTGCGAGCCATTCTGCTGTTTTTAGCCCGAAACCGGACAGGCCGCCTGTGATCAGGCAGGTACCGCCGGTGCTAGAAAAAGAACGGTGTTTTGATTTGCTGGGCCGGGCCATGGGCTTGAGTCCGTTCCGGTAGGTGACCACGATTTTTCCGATATGGCGCGCCTGCTGCATGAAGCGGAATGCGTCAATCACCTCTTCCGCTTCAAACACATGACAGGGCAGGGGGTAAAGAATCCCCTGAGCAAACATCTCCATGACTTCGGAAAAAAGACGTTCAGTCAAAGCCGGATGTTCTTTCATCAGCTGGTCGGCATCGATGCCGAAATAACTGATATTGTTCCGGAAAGGGCGCAATCCAATCCGGGTGTTCTCGTAAAAGTCCCGTTTGCCCAGCTCCAGAAAACGGCCAAAGGGTTTGAGGACCTGCAGGTTCCGGTTGATGGCCTCTCCTGCAAGGGAATTTAAAACAATGTCCACGCCTTTGCCGCCGGTTTGAAGCATTATTTCTTCGGCAAAGTCATAGGACCGGGAATCATAAATATGAGTTACCCCCAGCAGCCGCAAAAAATCCCGTTTCTGATCGGTTCCGGCGGTGGCATGGATTTCAGCGCCCATGGCCCTGGCGGTTTGAATGGCGGCAATACCGATGCCGCCGGCACCGCCATGGATGAGTATCGCTTCCCCCTCTTTCAGATTGGCCAGGTGTTTCAAAGAATAATAAACCGTCAGAAAAACAACGGGGATGGTAGCGGCCGCTTCAAAGGACATCCCCTCGGGAATCAACGATACGGCATTTGCCTTTGTCGTAATTCGGCTGGCAAAACAGGAAGGCCCGAAGCCCGCGACCCTGTCACCGGGCGATAACGGCCCGGATTCATTTCCCGTCCGCACAATGACTCCGGCAAACTCAAGACCCAGGGAAGCACCGGCAAACCCGTTTTCAACCGCCTCATCTGAAAGCAGTCCCAGGGAATACATGACATCCCGGAAGTTGAGACCGGTGGCATGGACCTGAATGTCGACCTCATCTTTTTCAAGAGGCGGTTGAGGTCTGGCTTCCCAGCGCAGGTTGCGTAGCTGGCCGGGAAATTGAAATCCCAGTGCGACCGTTTCCCCCTCCTCTTCGATCCGGTTGTTCGAAAGGATGGGATGGGATGCTTCGGCGGGCGAAGCGGTCCGAAGACGGGGGACGAACCGTTCACCGTTGTGGTCAAGAATAACTTCCTGCTCGTCATCGGCCTGCTCCAGTTCATTGATGACGGCGTCTACCAGTGGTGCCATCCCGTTCAGCGGCAATATAATGTCCATTAAACGCACCGTGTAATGGGATGCTTCATTCATCATCGTGCGCGCAAACCCGAACAGGACACTGTCATCGGGCATCGAATGGCGGCGCTGTTGTCCCGGAAGGTGATTCGTGCCGGGTATCAGGTGACGTGCCGCCTCGTTTGTGAGTATCCAGAGGGTGGTATCTGCTCCGGTCTCTTCACAGGCCCGGGCTGCCCGGGCGGCAACCATGCATCGATGTGCCTGCTGCCGGGCACGGTTGTATTCCTGGGACTCCGGATGATCGATTGAAGAAGAAAAGCCTGCCAGGTGAAGGATGCCGTCTATTCTGCCGGATTCCCGGATGGTTTCCGACAGCAGCTCCTTGTAATCCGATATTTTTTCAACCGGAACGCAGCGGACATGATCGTTTCTTTTCTGAAGATGTCTGACCAGAGACTGGGAGAGTCCGGAGGTTCTGTCGCGGGTGTCCGTCAGAACGATCCAGGTGCGGTTGATCTCTTTGTGAGGGGTGGCTGAAACAACAGTTTCTTCTCTGAGGCGGGCCGTCAAAACAAAGATGTCGGACAGATCGCCCGGCGACAATTCAATGGGATCTCCACAAACAAGCCCCTGTTCCGCCAGCTGTCTCTGCCAGTACTGGGTCGAACGCTGACTGAATGTCCAGCCGGGGTGGGCTCCAAAGGTAAAATCGGCCCAGAAAGATGGTCGCAGACCTGTCAGAATAATCGTGCCGCCCGGATTCAGCTGGGATCTGGCAAAATCCAAGGCATCGAGAGATTCGGCGGTGCTGGTGAAATCAAGCGTCAAAAGGATGAGATGGGGTCTGGCAGCGGGAGGTTCCCCGGTTGCTGTGTCCACTGAGTTTCCGAACAACCGGGATTCAAAACCGGGATATTGTTCTTTCAGAAAAGAAATAGTTTCCAGCGCCTCGGTGGTGTCTGCAGCAAAGGTATAATCGCACCGGTTCATGTCCATCACCCGGAACGCATCTTTGACAAACAACGGATCGGTATGGCCGATCTCCATGACAGAAAAGCGCCGCCCCGTCGGAAGGGTGTCCTGTGACCGGCGGATCATTTCCTGAATGATCCGGCCCAGTTTGTGTCTGCGGGCGGTCCCCAGTGACAGACGGATCGGTACAGAAAATACGGGCTGGGGTGAAATAATATCCTCTAACGTCTTTTTTCCGGTCAAAATCGATGGCAGGTGCAGGCCGACCCGGCCGGCCATGTCGATGATGGAAAAAAAATCCGGATAGTCCGAAACAAGGATATTCCATATTTCCCGGGCGGTTTCCTCCCCTTCCCGATATGGACGGATGATCCAGTCAGATCCTTTTAAGGACAGGGTCTGATCTGTCTCTGCCTCGCGGATGAGATAATGGATAAACGGGGCAATTTCCGGTGTATCCATCTGAAGTCCCTGGATACATTTCCGGGATAAGACTGTCCCGTTCCGGACCAGCTGATGAAGTGTTTCAAAAACAAACTGGCGGCAAAGTGAGTCCAGAAGCGGTTCGATTTCTTCGGCATACTGACAGTCTACTTTAGATTTAAAATGTCCGGCCACCATGTCCGCCATCCTGGTGTGCAGCGTTTCCGGGTTGAGGGGGGCCGGGGTTAGTGTCCAGGGGTGCGGTTTTGGGATGCGTGATAGTCTAATAGCTCTAAATTTTCTTGACGGGTTTTGTTCAGAGGAATTGCCCGGAACCTGGCCTCTTTGACGACTGCGATGGTGTTTTCTTCGTTGTCAAGGATAGTGAACGCCACATTAAGCGAATGGGATGTCTCCTTAAGCAGGGTGGCACGGACCAGATGGGGAGAGGCGCCTTTTGTGCCAAAGACGATTCTCCCGATTTTGATCGGAACAAAAACGATATTCGGATTGTTTCCCATGTTCTGCTTCAAAAAATGGATGATCAACTGAAACGCACTGTCCAGAAGACCGGGATGAATGTGCATGCAGTCAATCATGCAGCGGACTGAATCCGGTATATCAAATACGGCTGTCACCTGGTTTTCCCGGATCCAGCCGTGCCGGATACAGCAAAAGGCAGGGCCGTAATCCAGTCCGGCCGCCCGGGTCAGGCGGTTGTGATTTTCAGAAGAAAAATCAGGTGCATGTACAGGCAGCGAAGGTGTCTCTGCCATCGTGAGGATCTTTCCGGGGGAATCAACAATGATTCGTCCCTTGGCATTTAAGATCCAGGGGTCATCGCCGGCATAATCCCGGCTTGTCATCCGGATGCCGGCATCTCCGGGCGCAATGCTTATGCGAATTTTTTAAGATTCTGGTCGCTCAGGATCAAAGGGTTGAGAATTTCCAGTTCCTCAATATCCACCACCTCGTCATCGGGGTGCCAGGCAAGGGCGGCTGCCAGGGCCAGTTCCACATATCCAGTACCCGGAAAGACCGGAGTGCCGCCTACGACATGGTCTGCCAGCATGGGGCACCCCTGGATGTCCAGCAGGTTTTCCCAAGTCATTTTATGCTGTTTTAAAGGACGGCCCAGAAGCGGATGAATCTGCCGGGAGTCCAGGAGATTTCGGGATTCAGAAGTGGATGAAAGCCACAACGGTTCCTTTTGCCATGGATAGTTGGGAAGCGGAACGAATTGGCCGGGAAATGGAAAAACCCGTTCCCATGCAATAGCTGCGCCGGCTGTCATTGCCTGCCAGGCTGAATTCTGGATCCGGTCCGTTTCTCCCCGGTTCCGCCGGAGGGTCGCAAAGACCCTGCCTTCAGTGCCCGTTGCCCTGAGTTCCTCATTAATATATCCGCTCAGGATGTCATGGGGGCCGATCTCGATGAAAAGAGTATCGCCTCTGCCTAAAATGGCTTTCATGGCTGTTTGAAAAAGGACCGGGTTCCGGAGGTTTTTCCACCAGTAGTCAGCGGTGAGGGTGTCACCATCAACCCGGGTTCCCGTGACTGTTGAAAAAAAGGAACATTCCCTTTTACAGGTTGAAGAGATGCAAGGGCTTTTTTGATGACGGGTTGAATCGGATCCATGGCAGGGCTGTGAAATGCATAGTCCAGATCAAGCCGTTTGTAACGGACCTTCTGTTTTTCCAGAGCGGTTTCGATTTCTGCAAGCCGCCGGCTGTCACCGGCCAAGGTGATTCCCCGAAAACTGTTGACCCCGGCAATGACCAGCGGACCGTTCAGATTGAGCTGTTCGAGCAGTGCCCGGGTTTCGGCTTCTCCCAGGGCGACGGCTGTCATTTCCCCCCGGCCTTTGGTTTCTCCCTGAAGTTTGCTGCGGTAATAGATGACCTTGACGGCATCGGGCAGGGAAAGAATGCCGGCGGCCCAGGCAGCCGCAATTTCGCCGACGCTGTGGCCGGCGACCGATGTCGGCCGAAGCCCCTGGTGCAACAGCATACGGGTGATTCCCACCTGGAGCGCGAATAGGGCTGGCTGGGCAATTTCCGTATAATCAAAACGGCCCTCCCCGTTTTTTCCGGCAAGTTCGGTTTCAAGGGAAAAATCCGCATATTTCTGGAACAATGTGTCTACTTCCCGGACAGATTTGAGAAAAACGTCGTCCAAAAGCAGGTGTCTGCCCATTTCGAACCAGTGGGCCCCATTGCCTGAATAGATAAAAGCGGGTCCCTGGGGATACGTGGGTGCCGTCAGTGATATCATTGACGGTGACGCTGTCTCAGAATCTTCAGCAAATGTTTTTAGCCGGGCTTTGATTTCTTCCATGGAGGTGCTGAAGATGGCTGCCCGGTGTCTGTGCCTGTCACGGTGAAAGGCTGCGCTGTAGGCGATGTTATAATAGTCACCGGTTGTCCGGGATTCCAGAAAACCGGCATAATCGGCGGCAAGCTGTTGAAGGGCGCCGGCACTTCTGGCCGAAATCATCAGGGGCGGAATGGGTGGCACTTGAATATGTCCCTGATTTTTTGTTTTTCCGGTATGATGACTTTGCAGAATAACATGGGCATTCACGCCGCCGAAACCAAAAGAATTCACACCGATCGTGATCTTTTTTTCAGGATCCAACTCACGATTCCGGGTCACGACTTCCAGATTCCAGTCCTGGAAATGAATTCTGGGATTCGGTGTTTCCAGACCGATAGTGGCGGGAATGGTGTGATGCTGAATGCACAACAGAGATTTCACCAGGCCCGGTACCCCGGAGGCCGGCTCAAGGTGACCCAGGTTGCTTTTTACGGATCCGATGGGAAGGGGATGTCCTTGGGCTCGTTGGCAGCCAATGCTGTCGCCGATGGCTCTGGTTTCGATGGGGTCCCCGACCGCAGTACCGGTTCCGTGCATTTCTATGTAATCTATGTCAGCAGGGTGGATTCGGGCCTGCTCATAGGCTTTGTTCAAAAGGGCGGTCTGTGCTTTTGGGTTGGGAACGGTTATGCCGGATTTGTGACCGTCGGTATTGACTGACGTACCTGCAACAACGGCCAGAATGGGATTCCCGTCAGCAACCGCTTTTTCATATTCCTTCAGGATGAATATGCCGCCGCCTTCCGACCGGACATAGCCGTCTGCCGACGCGTCAAATACGCGGCACCGGCCATTTTTGGAGAGCATGGATGCTTTGGAAAAGGCCACAAACCCATAGGGATGAAGATGCAGATTGACCCCTCCGGCCAGTGCAAAATCCGATTCCCCGAAAATGATGGACCTGCAGGCCTGGTGAAAAGCGACCAGTGACGATGAACAGGCCGTATCGATCGTCATGCTGGGGCCATGCAGATCAAAAAAATAAGAAAGACGGTTTGCGGCAACGCTTCCGGTGTTGCCCGTGGCAAAGGAGGAATCCAGGGCGCCGAGGTCATCGGCGAACCGGAACGCGTAGTCATAACTGGATAAACCGATATAAACGCCGCCATTGGTGCTGCGGACCGATGACGGGGTGATTCCGGCGTTTTCGAACGCTTCCCAGGAAAGTTCAAGGAGAAGTCGCTGCTGCGGGTCCATGACGGCCGCTTCCCGTGGAGAAATACCGAAAAACCCTGCATCAAAACCAGACACGTCACCAATGGATCCGGCAGAGAAGGTGTAACTGAACCCCGGGTGCCTGCTGTTGGGGTGCAGAAAGTTTTCCTTAGCCCAACGTCCGGGGTCGACTTCTGTTATCAGATCCCGATTATTGAGCAGGTTTTCCCAGAAATTCGCATCATCCCGACCAGGGAATCGGAATGAATATCCGGTAATTACAACTTGACGTGCCATCTGTGCTTCCTTCCTCCAGTACAAGCCCTTTCAGCGCTGCAGGCCTCTTGAACACCTGGTACCAGTTAAACTGTATATGTTTTGATGATTGGTCTGTAACGGTGCCCCTATCTCCAGATTTTTTCCTTCGAGCAATTCATTGCATGACTGAAAATCAGGGCATAATTTATTAATCCAAATCCTAGAAAGATAAAGTGAAACGGGGTCGTTGTCAATAAAAGTATTCAACTCCTGAGTCAGTCTTGAATAATTTCAGATTATTTCCTTAAGCTGATTTGTGACGCTTTAGATTGCCTGCGGCGTTGTGTGCCGCCTTTGGCAGCTTAATAACCAATTTAAAGTCAAGGAAGGTCCTGGGTTGATGTGAGATCTTGCACAGACCGGTTCTCCAGGAAGAATCGTCCGTATATCCAACTGCTTTTCATCGGGTATACTCGACTCCGCCCAACGCATTTTCTTGGCAAAAGGAACGCTAATGGAATTTACTGTCACAACCAGTGACGTCAGAATCGGGAACAGCACTAACCGGAAACCCAGATCGATCTCCAGCTTTGACGTCAGAAACCGGTCCGGCTGAAAAGATCCGGGTTTCAATTTCACATGGAATAATCGGACGTTGAATCTCGGCTCAGCAGTGATGACGGTCTTGAGCGCGATGATACCCATGATTGTGTCAAAGGCAATGGTCAACAAAGCCGCCAGGCAGAAAGGATGCCACCAGGCAATGGACAGGGCGCATAAAAGCAGGGGCATCCTTATCCCGATAGCGAAGGATATCAGCCCAAGGGCCTTGGAGGTTCACCATACCTGAAGGATCTGACGATTGGTGTAGTTGAGGACATCCAGGAGATTTTTTTCAAGGGGAGGGTGCCTGGAGACAATACAATCCGGCACAAATAACATATTATACCCCTGTTCCTGCAACGCATAATACATGTTCATGTCATCATTGGTAATGGAACGTCCTCCTTGAGTCAATACAGTGGATGAGGTTTGCTTCTTCAAATACCTTTCTGGGGATGGCTAATCCGCCACCCCATATGTAGTGATGTTTTCCTACAAGATTAGGATGCGGAGATAAGCACGCACAAAGCTTGAACCAAAGAAGCAAGCCCTTTGCCGGGAATATAAATTCTTGCAGAAGTAACCGCCCCAGGATTGCCATTAATATATTGCTGTTTTTCTGGCATCGGTGAATATCCTTTGTTTTGGAAAGCTGGACCACATCTTCAGCAATGGCAATTCTAACATTTTCTTGCTCTGACACATATCGCCGCAGTTTCGGTAAAGAAGCATCCTCTGAATTTGCTATTGCCAGAAATGCACAAACACAGCCGATATGAGGAGTGCCGGCTTTACCCAAAAGACTCAGGCCGAATCCGGGAAGCCAGCGGCAGCTTGACATCCTCCTGTAATCCCAATATAGTCATTTCCTGAAGAAAAGCCTTTGGTTATGGCTGACATGAATAGCACTGACAGAACAAAGCTGTACCCGAATCCCTCTTGGTTGATATGGAAAGATAAATGTAAAAAAGGACACATTTTCAAGATCGAACGGCAACATGCGGAATAACGGATTAAAAGATTTTACAGGTTGATTTTCGTCAGGGAGAAGAACAGATAATGAGACGTATTCGCGGTATTTTTTTTCAGCAACCATGTCACTTTCAGTATTTCTGATGCTGTTGTGCGTTTCTGCCGGCTATGGCAACCAATCTGAAGCCATAGTGCCCGGCATAGGCGCGTCAGCCATCGGTGAAATTTTGAAAATGGCGGATCAGGCCCGGGGAAATCGTGACGGTATTACATGGAAGGTTTCCCTTCTCTCTTCAGAAGATGACGGGGCTGCTCCCATGGTTTTGATGTCAGGGCACGCGGATTCGATACGCTGGCAACCGCGCTGTCGCCTCCAAAAGACAAGGGGAACAAAGTACTGATGGTTAACGGGAATATGTGGTTCTACAAGCCCGGACTCAGCAAACCGGTGCCCATATCCACCAGGCAGAAACTCATGGGAGATGCGTCATATGGCGATATTGCCGCCACCAACTATTACCGGGACTATGACGCAACCTTGGTACGGGATGAAACCATAGACGGTGAGGTCTGCCGGGTGTTTGACCTTAAGGCAAAAACCCCCACCGCCACCTATGATCATATCCGTTACTGGATTTCAATCAGCCGCTCAGTGGGGTTGAAGGCGGATTATTATACTGTTTCAGGGAAAAAAATTAAATCCGCAAGAATGTTTTACAAAAAGCGGTTGAGATTAATGGTGCCAGACGGCCGTTTATTTCAGATATTCATATATCAGATGCCTTGGCGACAAAGAGCATAACCCACCTTAAATTTGACAGCCCGGCACTGGCGGCCCTGCCGAATCACATTTTCAATCGCAATCTTCTAAGAAATTAGATTGGAGAAAATCACCGGCAGATTGACATTTGTCGGATGAATCCAAACAGGGGGTTCCTTAGAAAAAAAGGGGGAAAGGCATTGTATGCCAAAACAGCTGGGGTTATGATGATTGTCCTGTTGCTCATGTGTCTTTCAACACCCATCTGGGCAGGGACGGGAAATTCAGAACGGACAGATGTTCTGCTGACAGAAGCGGTCCTGGATACCGCAAGCACGGATTCCGTGCAGGAGCCGGCATCGGGTCTTGAACCGTTTTTCATGGATAACGGCTCCTTCCGCATGGACCTGCTGGGGTATGGTGTTCTTCGAAATCCGGTGGAAGAATCCATATTAAACAGGGGCAACTGGCTGGATATCAGTACCTGGCAGACCGTGGTGAGTGTCCGCCCGGATGTTGATCTGGATGTGAACCGTTTTCATTTTTCAATCAAGCCCAGGTGGTCTCTGGTCCATCAAACATGGACCAGAGGGGTTCAGGACGGCGATTCAGACACTTCCGAGGATTTTTTTGTGAATGAATGGATGGCCCGGTTGATGGTGACCGAAGCCCTTTTCATCTCCTATGGCAGGGAAAATCTTCAGTGGGGGCCGGCATTCCTGATTTCTCCGTCCAATCCGTTTATCAAGGATAACGGACGCGATAACCCGAAAACGGAAGTGGGAGGCCTGACCTACGCCCGCCTGTTATGGATTCCTTATGCCAGCTGGTCCGCCTCGTTCATTGCCAATATTGATGACGGTGCACATACCTTTTTCAACCCTTTTTACAAAAAATATGCGGTAAAAATCGATTATACCGGGTTTGAAAAATACGGAAGCGTTATTTTTTCCCATGAAGAATCCGGCCATGATTTGGTGGGTTTTTTGCGGGATGGTCTGTTTCCGATGCCATGCTGTTTTACGGGGAAACCAGTGCCAGAATAAACGACCCGGAACTATCTGACAGCATGGATCTGGAATACCTGGTGGGTATTTCCCATACATTCAATGCGGGACCGACCCTGGCCTGTGAATATTTTTACAACGAAAACGGGAAAACAGGCCCCATCCATCAGGCGTTTATATCGGCGGAACCGGCGAATCCGGATGATGTCCTGATCAGAAAAAACTATGCCATGCTCCAGCTGTCGGAATTCAACGTCAGGGAAACGTTCAATTATGCTCTCCGGTGGATACTGGATATGGATGATAATTCAAACCGGTTCATCGGGATGGTTGAATATGAACTGGGAGATCATTGGAACGTGTTCGGTATCGGTGACGTTTTCAACGGAGGACTCAATGATGAGTTCGGAAGTTTGAACAGATATTCAGTGTATGCCGGCATTCAGTGGTCCTATTGACCACCGTTTCTTTAAAAAGGGCAGTTAAGGGTGAATGAAACAGCCGGATCATCCGGGCGCAGGCGCCGGACAGGTAAAAGGGACGTTCGAGAATTTCAATTTTCCGGGCATGATTGAATTTGTGGGCTGCGGAAACTGATCCATAAATACTGCCGGAGTAGAATCCGGCGCCCACAAAACTGATCACCCCCCCCAGGGCCGGGTTGTCTTGTTCAAAGGCTTTCCAGGCAGCCAGACCGAGCCCGGCATTCAAAAAAAGCC
>LQAF01000233.1_pt1 | contig 12000 bp, 10 predicted proteins | sample 1535781 | NCBI WGS metagenome assembly LQAF01 (sample SAMN04331583, study PRJNA305678) | bioreactor metagenome | isolation source: bioreactor_2 inoculated with Wadden Sea sediment 2nd replicate of a... | place: Germany:Bremen
GAGACAGGCAAGGGCAGCAGTACAGCATAAGAATCAATAGACAATGGCGTGCATGCTTCGCATGGTCTGAAGAGCCATACGATGTAGAGATAACAAACTCTCTTTAGAAGGAACAGATTATGAATAATATGCGGCCAATCCATCCTGGAGAAATAATCAAAGATGAGTATCTATATAACCATTAAACATGAGTGCCAATGCTCTGGCTGTTGCCTTGCGCGTACCAGCACCGAGAATCAATGATGTGATAAGGCAAAAGAGGGGGGGGTAGCATTGATACTGCTCTCAGGTTAGCCAGATTCTTCAATACCACCCCACAATTCTGGATGAACCTGCAAATCAGTTATGACCTTAAAATGGCCAAACAAAATATGGCAAAAATTGAAAATGAAATTATACCGTTACAAGCGGTCACTGCTTGAAAGCGCTTGGATAACCATCCAAAATATAAAGAAAACAAAACGCTTCGGCCGACCGGGGGAGCTATCTGCTTTTTTGGAAGTGCGTGGTTTTTGAAAAAGCTTGGCTTTTACAACTTGCTCGGCAAGTGCCTCCCTGCCGGCTGAACTTCCCATTAGCCTCTTAATTTACAGGTAGCAAAGCAATTATGCTACTCTTTGCGATAGATCGGTAGCTTTCATTGATTGTAAAGTTTTATAAATTAATTTCCCACAATTCTTCAGTGAGGTCTTGCCCCCAAATTTGATGTTTTTTGGTGGTCACTATTTGAAATCCAAATTTTTCATAAAGATGGCGTGCTGCATACAAATTACTTACAGTCCACAAAAATATTTTTTTATAACCCTTACGAGTACAAAATTCAACCGCTTCATGGAGTAGTTTATTCCCCAGACCAATGCCACTGATTTGTGGTTCTACCAGAAACCAGCGCAATTGCGCTATTGTCTTTTCAGATTTTACAATTGCAATTGAACCTACCAGCGTTGTTCCATCCTCTGCAATCCAAAGATGTTCTTTTTTTGCATCATAATTCATTGCGAACTGAGCTAACCCTGAAGCTACATAGGCATCAAAGGTTGTATCAAATCCGTAATGATTTGAGTAAAACACAGCATGGCGATACGTAATATAACCAATATCGCCAGATCTATGAGAGCGGATTATAAACGTTTTTGTTGGAGGTTTTTGGCCAGTAAAAATTTGTTCTATTTTGTCCATCGCTTGTACAAGCTGTTTTATTTCTTCTTCAGTTTTGTCAGGCAGAGAGGACTGAATTTGTTCATTTGACAACTTCTGAAGTGTTCTCATAGCTGCCTCTCCTTTTGGCGTGAGTGATAGAATTTGCTTACGAGTATCCTTTGAAGACCGCCTTTTGCTAATTAATCCTTGTTTTTCAAAACGCACCAACAGGCGGCTGAGGTAAGCTGGATCAAGTTGAAGATGGTTAGATAAATTCTTAGAAGTCAGATTGGATGTTTGATGAAGTTCAAATAAAATTCGGGCTTCAGCAAGTGAGTAGTCACTTTTGAGAAGTTTATTATTCAATAATTCGAGTACTTGTGTATAAAAACGATTAAAGTGACGTATTTTTTCTATATAACTCAGCTTGATTAACATATTCACCCCCTGAAATTAAATTTGTTAAGATTGATAACTCTATAATCTTCCAATTGTTGTTTTTTGTCAATTTTTAATTGACAAAAAACAAGTATTTATTTGATATAGTCAACTATCTTTGTTTTCTTTGTATAAAAACCATTCATAAAATCAGGAAGGGAAGATGGCTGACATTAGAAAAAGAGCAATTGAAGGTTTGGAAGTTGGTGATACGTTTTCTGTGTCACGTATATTTTCAAAAAAAGATGTGATTCAATTCGCCGATATTTCAGGGGATTATAATCCAGTTCATTTTGATGAGCACTTTGCTTCAATTAAAAACTTTAACAGTTGTATTTGCCACGGACTTTTAGTTGGAAGTCTCTTGACTGAGATAGGTGGGCAAATCGGCTGGTTGAACAAGCCCGGACATGATGGGATGACATACAGATCGTCACGTTTCTGGCCGGGGATAACCGTTCTCCTGTTTCCAGCCTTCCTACATTTAGCTCCCCCCGATGGTGACTTGCGGACGGACTGGAATCTTTTGGGGGCTACGACAGTCCGTCAGCAAGTCCACATCAGGGACTGTGCTGTTCAATGGATAACTTTTCCCGCATTCAGGTTGACATCGGCGTTCAAGAGCGGCCTGAAAAAAATTCACACTTACATTCCCAGGAGAGTCCCCAGCCTGACCATGGGCCAGGCATGCACGGCCCCGCCTTTTGGCAAGGTTCTCATTTTGGCGGCAATGTCCAGAAAATCATCCTTGCGCCACATGGCGCCGATGAGCAGCCCCAGTTCATCGGCAAATGTGCCGATGGCCTGGCCCCCACAACCTTGTTGTCCAGCATCACCACCCGCAGATAATTGCTTTGGTCTTCCCGTTCCACAATGCGCTTATCTCCGAGCATACAATCCAATGCCCGCTGGGTTTTTCCGAAGGTGGCGGCATGGGTGTCGAAAAAATGGGCCCGGGCAAAGGCGTATGCCCCCAGATACCGGACCGGTTCGCCAAGGATGTGCCGGGCCGCCACCTGGGCCTGTTCAATGGCGTTGTGCTTGAGCTGGAACATGGCGATTTCCCCGGTGCAGGCATCGATGGTTTCCACACAATCACCGCAGGCATAGATATCGGGATCACTGGTCTGCATCTGCCGGTTCACCTGGATGCCCCGGCCAGTCTCTATGCCAGCAGTCCGGGCCAGGGCCGTTCCCGGCACCACGCCGGTGGCCACCACCACCGTGTCGCAGTCAAGGGTGCGCCGGTCCGTGACCACGCCGGTGACGTTGCCGTCTCCTTTGATTTCCATGACCTTTTCATGGGTGAACACCTGAATGCCGTAGCCGGTCAGTTCGGTCTCCAGCCGTTTGGCCGTGGGTTCGTCGAACAGTGAGGGGAGAATCCAGTCCATGAGTTCGATCACATAAACATCAACCCCTTTTCGTTTCAATGCTTCCGCCGCTTCGATACCGATGGCGCCGGATCCGATGACCACGGCGCTGGTACCGTGGTGAGCCGCCAGTTTCCGGGTTTCTGAGAGCTGTTTGCATGAAAACACCCCAGACTGGTCAATGCCGGGGATGGGGGGGATGAACAGGTCTCCGCCATGGGCCAGCACCAGTTTGTCATAGCGGATCTGTTCTCCGGTATGAATGGTAATCCGTTTTTTGTCCGGATCGATGGACACGGCCCTGGCGTCATACCGAAGTTCGATGCGGTGGGTTTCATAATCTTCGGTTTTTTTTCTGAACACATCGGTTTGCTGACACTCTCCTCCCAAAAAATAGGGCAGAGAACAGGGATCGTATTCCGGTACATCTTCGGCGGAAAGAATGACGATGTCTGCCTCGGGATCTTTTGTGCGGACATCGAACGCCACCTGGTTGCCGGCGATGCCGTTTCCGATAATTACAAGTCTCATGATATCCTGCCTTTTTCCATCATCTTTGATTATTTACAGGTGTGAAATTTTTTTGTCCTGCCGGCGGCCTGTCTGGCGGCCCGGTGTGAAACGGCACCGGCCGGGCACAGGGTCAGGGCTTTTTCCTGTCTGCATGCGGCCACGCACCAGGGCTCGGTTTCATCTTCGCACATGTCACAGGTCATGGTCCGGCCGGTATAGGGATCGATCCGGGGAGCGCTTGCAGGACAGATATAGACACAGGCCCGGCATCCGATGCAGACATCGGGATTGGTGACCACTGTGCCGTTATCCTGGCGGATCCGGGCGTCATGGGGCACACTTTGATGCAGGGGGCGGTGTCACAGGCCATGCAGATTACCGGCACATTGAGTTCCTGTGAATCGAACCGGATCACGGTCACCCGGGATAGGCCCGGATCGATGCGGCCATGGTGCTTCATGGCACAGGCGATCATGCACCGCCCGCATCCTGTACATTTTTCCGGATCAATGAAAAGCTGTTCTCGCCGCACGTTCATTTTCTTGTCCTTTTTTTCATTCGGTTCGGATGGGATAAGTTCAATATGGTGAACAAAATTATTTTTCGTTTCTTTAATTTCTGTATACTGAATCGGCTGGTATGTCAAATCAAAAATAAATACTTTGAATTTTAAAGTGTTATTTATTAAAAACAGGGTTGACTTTTCCGGCTCCTCTGGTATAGAAATTCATTATAACGAACTTGTACCGCAAAAACAAGTTGTTCAGGTGGCTGAACAAAAAGCCCCAACCGCATTAACATAAGGAGTGTAACATGGCTGACAAAGAAAGGGTCTCTTCGTCTGAATCGCTTCGCAGTACCCGGACATTTGGTAAAGTGAGGTGTCACAACCCCAGCTGCATGGGCCGGCTCACCCCGTCGCCGGGCAGCAAGCAGATCACCTGTCCTACCTGCGGCATGACCTACCGTCTGTTCTGGGTGACACCGGAACTGCCCAGAATCCGGGGTCCGGTCTGGGACGTCAACCGGAAACTGGCCCAGGAAACCCTGGCAAAAAAACTGGGAACGTCTGACAGCGATTCCAACTAGATCAAGGAGGGAACAACACATGGCACTGGACCGCAAAATCGCCTATATCAATCTGACCACAGGGGATGTGGAGATCAAGCCTATCCCTCTGGAAATGAGAAAAAAATTTATCGGCGGCCGGGGAATGGACGCCTATCTGCTCTATAATCATGCGCCTAAAGGATGTGATCCCATCGGCCCCGAAAATCCACTGATTGTCAGCGGCGGGCTTCTCACCGCCACATGCGCGTCTGCCACGGCCCGGACCCATGTAATGGCCAAGTCGCCTTTGACCGGGCTGCTGGGATCGTGCAACATGGGCGGGTTTTTGCGCCTGAAATGGCCTGGGCCGGGTTCCATCACCTGGTCATCACCGGAAAGGCGGACAAACCCGTATATCTGTGGATTCACAACGGTGAGATCGAAATCCGGGATGCCGGCCATTTGTGGGGGAAAAACAGCACCGACACCCAGTGGGCCATCCGGGACGAACTGGACGATGAGGAAGTCAAAAGCATGGTCATCGGCCAGGCCGGCGAAAACCTGGTGGCCTTTGCCTGTGTTATGACCGGCATCAAAAACGCCGGGGGCCGTACCGGCATGGGCTGTGTCATGGGTGCCAAGAACCTCAAGGCAGTGGCGGTCAGAGGCACCATGGATGTGAAGATTGCCCATCCTGTGGATGCTCTGGAGCACAATAAAAAATTTATCGATCAGATCACGGGTGCCAAGGTGAACAAGACCCAGGGCACCCTGGGAACCCCGTTTATCTGGGGGGCCACTAACTGCTGGGGCGGGGTACGCACCAGAAACTTTCAGTACAATCAGATGGAATACGCCGACGAGATCGAGCCCGAAGCCATTGATGACTATGCCGCTGAAACCATGGGACCGCATCACATGACCGGGTGTTTCGGATGCCAGATCCACTGCCGGGCCCAGTACAAGATCCAGTCCGGACTGTACAAGGGCAAATATGATGAAGGTCCGGAATATACCTCTTTAGGGGCGTTTGGCGCGGAACCGGACTGCAAGAACATTGAAACCGTGCTCACGGGTAACCATCTCGTGAACCAGTACGGGGTGGACAACCTGGAGATCGGCAGCATGATCGCCTGGGCCATGGAGCTGTATGAACTGGGGATTCTTACCAGCAAGGAAACAGAAGGCATTGACCTGCGGTTCGGCAATGATGAAGCCTTGCTTCAGATGGTGCACAACATCTGCACCCGCACCGGATGGCTGGGCAATGTCCTGGCCGACGGCGGAATCCCAGCGGCTGAAAAAATCGGAAAAAATGCCTTTGACTATCTGATTCAGGTCAAGGGGATGAACAACCTCCACTCGGATGAACGGGCCACACCGGGCCTGGCGTTGAATATCGCCACCGCATCCCGGGGATCGGACCATCTGCGGTCCAGGCCGGCCATCGACCTGTATCATTTGCCGGAACCCGTTCTCAGAAAAATCTACAGTTCTCCGGTTCCCTATGACGGGCCTTTGTCTTCCGAGCACACCGAATATATCGGCAAACCCTGGCAGGTGTTCTGGCAGGAAAACGTGTACATGGCCGTGGACTGTCTGGGCATCTGCAAATACCACACTGTGTTTTTAGGGGCCACGCTTCCCAATTTCGAGGACTGGCCTGAGGTGATTTACTACAACACAGGCCTTGAATTCACGCCCAAAGAGATCTGGGATGCGGCGGAACGGTGCAACAACCTGGAACGGCTGTTCAACCTGAGAGAAGGCTTGACCCGCAATGATCCCAATAAAGGCGATACCCTGAACCACAGGTACTTTGACGAGCCCTGCCGCAGAGGCGCGCCGGACGTGATCGGAAAACGAATCGACAGAGACAAGTTCAACGTCATGATCGATGAGTTCTACGAACACCACGGATGGGACAAGGAGGGGATACCGACGACTGAAACCTTGAAGCGGCTGGGTCTGGAAAACGAACCCACCCGGTTGCTGTAGATCATAACCAAGGAGAAAATCATGGATAAATTTCTGACAGTGGATGCAGATAAATGCACAGGGTGCCGCCTGTGTGAGCAGGTGTGCTCGGTGATGCACGAAGGGGTTTCCAATCCCGCCAAAAGCAGGATACAGGTCGTGAAATGGGAACAGGAAGGGGTGTATATTCCGGTGATCTGTAAACAGTGCGAAGATGCGCCCTGCGTGAATGTCTGCCCGGTAAGAGCAATCTCCCGGGACCCGGATTTCGGTTTTGTGAAAGTGGACCATGAGGTATGCATCGGGTGCCGGTCCTGTGTGGGGATCTGCCCCTTTGGCGCCATGGGGTACAATGACACCACACACCAGGTGTTCAAATGTGATCTGTGCGGTGGAGATCCCCAGTGTGTGCGGTTCTGTGAAGTACACGCCCTGGAGTTCGTGCCGGCAGAAAGGGTCGCAGCCCAGAAGAAACGCAAAGGCGCAGCCCGTCAGTCTGCGGCGGAACGGCAGGCGGTGGCGCTGGGGTAACCACGGTATCAGAACTCGTACCTGCCGGGGCATTGCCCGGCACCAACCCCAAAAGAAATTCAATTGAGTTGCATAAAAGATTTTAATTCAATCAAACATCGCCAGGGTCCGGTTGTGACAAACGGGCCCTGGCGGGTTTCCACCTCTTTTTTGATTCAGATGGCCGTACTGGTCCAGGCGACCAGGGCACGGTCAGTCCCAGGGTGTTTCCGACCGCCTGTTTCAGGGCCAGGTCGGCGATCACGGTGTCCCGGCCCCCGTTGCCGGACAGGCCGCACACGGTGATCTCACCGTCTGACCTCCGGCCCGGATGACGGCCGGACACCAGCTCCCCCAGCCCGATGACCTGATCTTCAGAAACGGGCAGCCAGCAGATCCGGAATTCGTATGCCTTTTTTCAAGGAAGGCGATGTTGTAATATGAGCTACTTCATTATGTCAAGAACACCCGTCATGACAAGGAAAATCCGTTAGATCCCTTCCAGGGCCAGGGCCTGTTTCAGGTCCGCAATCAGGTCCCGGGAATCCTCAATGCCGGTTGAATACCTTATCAGGCCTTCGGGAATTCCCATGGCAGCCCGCTCCTGTGCCGTGCATTCCACATGGCTGGTGGTGGCCGGCATGCCCACGATGGTTTCCACGGCGCCCAGGTTGGCGGCGGCATGGGCGAATTTCAGCCGGGGCAGGAACCGTTTGGCGGCATCCAGGCTGTTTTCTTTGAGTTCAAAACTGAGCATGCCCCCGAAGCCGCTCATCTGGCGGCATGCGATGTCATAATTGTCGTGGGTCTCCAGGCCCGGATAATAGACCCGGCCCACGGCCGGATGTTCAAAAAGAAACCGGGCGATGTCCATGGCGTTCTCATTCTGCCGGGCCACTCTCAAATGCAGGGTTTTCATACCCCTGAGCAGAAGATACGCTGCCATGGGGTGCAGGGTGGCCCCGTTGATTTCCCGGAAATGGTAGATCGTTTTCACCAGATCCCGGGTGCCGCAGATAACCCCGCCCAGGGCATCGGCATGGCCGCCTAAAAATTTGGTAGCGCTGTGAAGGACCAGGTCCGCACCCAGTTGCAGCGGATTTTGGTTGATGGGCGTGGCAAAGGTGTTGTCCACCACCACAATGGCATTGACTTTTTGGGCTGCGGCAATGAGCCGTTCCAGGTCCAGGATCTTGATGGTGGGGTTGGTGGGGGTTTCCAGATACACCAGTTTGCAGCCTTTGGCGATTTCCGCTTCAATGGCGGCATGGTCGGATGTGTCGCACAGTACGGCATTTACGTTGAACTTCGGCAGGAATTCGAAAAACAGCTTGCTGGTTCCGCCATAGGTATCCTTGATGGATACCACCCGGTCTCCGGCGCTCAATAGCGCAAACAGGGTACTGCTGATGATGCCCATGCCCGTGGCCGCACTGGTAGCGGCTTCCGCCCCCTCCAGAAGCCGCACTTTTTCCTCGAACGCCTGGACCGTGGGGTTGGTGTTTCTGCCGTAGATGTGGCCGGGTTTTTCCCCGTTTGCCACCTGGAGCCATTCATCCATATCCCGGTACCCGAAGGACACGCTGTGTACCACGGGCACCTGGGTGGCTCCCTGCATCCATGATTTTTCTTCTCCGCCCCAGACGGCCTGGGTGCCGGTATGTATTGGATCGTTCATTCGTTCTCCTTAAATCGTTTAATGGGTTTTAACCCTTTTGTACTAACACCCATGCCCGGATAGGCACAATAAAACATGCAAGTGCTCAGTCGCCAATAACCACTTAACCACTTTTATATCAATAGGTTATGGCTTAATAGAATGATGGGCTGCTGTTTCATGATAGAGCCATTGTCCGCCGGTTCTGTCATGGACTGCCTTGTTTTTTGGGCATGGTGCCCTGATTTCCCACAATTGCATCTTTGGAATTATATTGTGTTTGCAGCCCAAAGTCCAGTAGATCCGGAACCGTGACCTGGGATTCGACCCGCAGTCTTCCCCCGGCACCAGTTGCTGAGGATACGAGATCAGCTGTAAGGGGGATTTTCGTCCTTCAAAATCCTTTTTTCCAGGCAATTTCTTGTACCTGTTTTTGAACGGGTCCTGAATCTGCCGGGCATTGAATCGGAGGTCACTCAGTGGTATAGTGGCCGCCGTTGATGAGCCGTTTCGGATGAACATTACCGGGAAAAGACTGAACAAGGAAGGCTGATATGACCGATGATCTCGTGATCGCTGCCGGCGCAAAAGCGTATGACCATATCCGAAAAAACGGGCTGTCTCAGGAGGATATCCGCCTGGTACTGGGAGCGTCGGGTGCGGCCAAATGGCTGGTGCTGTATGGGCTGGATACAGCCATCTTTTCCGACTGGTTCCGGGACCGCAGGGAAGCGCTGCCTTTGTGGGGGACCTCCATCGGGGCCTGGAAATTTGCAGCCGCGGCCCAGACCGATTCGATCCGGGCCTTTGATGCCCTGAAACACGGGTACATCCATCAATATTATTCCGGGCGCGTGACACCGGTCCGGATCAGCAGAGAATCGAACCGGATCATGGCAGGGTTTCTTCAGCAGACCCGGGTGAGCGAGGTGCTGTCTCATCCGTTTCTGAGAATTGCCATCGGAACGGTCCGGTGCCGGCATTTGCTGGCATCCAGACACCGGGGGGTTCAGGTGCTGGGCATCGGGGCGGGTGCGGTGTTGAACCGGGTTTCCAGGGATCTCCAGCGCCTGGTGATGGAACGGGTCGTGTTTCATCATCCCGGATTTGAACCGGATACAGTGGATTTCTCCGGGTTTCCCACCCGGTTGGTGCCTTTGAACGCCCAAAATTTTCGACCCGCTCTGACAGCATCCGGTGCCATTCCCTATTTTATGGAAGGAGTGCCGGACATTGCCGGCGCACCGGTTGGCATGTACCGGGATGGCGGGATCCTGGATTATCATCCCGTGGCAACCCTGCCTTCAGAAGAGAACGGGCTGATCCTGTACCCCCATTTTTATCCCTATATTATTCCGGGGTGGTTTGACAAGAATACCCCCGGTCGCCGCCTGACCGGGCCGGTCACGGACCGGATCATTCTGGTGGCCCCGTCTCAAACCTTTGTGTCACGCCTCCCTTTTGGCCGAATACCGGACAGAAAGGATTTTGTCCGATTCGAGGGAAAGGATAACACACGGGTGGCGGCTTGGGAAAAAACCGCTGACATGAGCCGATATCTGGGGGACCAGTTTCTGGAGATCACTCAGACAGGAAGGATTCAAGCGATGGTGCAACCCCTGGCTTGAGCTATCCGTGCATGGATAATGCCGCCTGAATCGCCCGGCAGGCCGTGTCCGTGCCGCCGGACCGGGACGCTACATAGGTACGGGCGTTTTGTCGCCGCGTTTCACGGTCTTCATTTTTTGTCAGGTACATGATCATGGTATGGGCCGCAGATCGCCAGTCCGGCTTTCTGACGGCCAGTCCGGTGTCAAAGACCCGGGGTCCCACCCAGAAGAAATCATCCCAGAACGGCCCTGTCACCACCGGGGCCCCCTGGAGCAGGGGTTCCAGAAAGTTTTGACCCCCCAGGGGCTTGAGGCTGCCGCCCATGAAAACCGTTTGGGCGTAGGCAAACACCTGCCGCATTTCACCGAAGCGGTCCCATAGAATGATGCCCGGCACAGCAGGTGGCCTGGACAATGTCGAGCGCAGAAAAAAGGGACACCGGATTGTTTCAGCCGGCGCTTCCAGACGTCGATCCGGTGCATGTGACGGGGAAACAGGGCGATTACCTGTTTCGGGTATTGATCGAAAAGAGAGCGGATCATTTTTACTACCTGGCGTTCTTCCCGGTGCCGGATGGAGGCGAACACGGAAATGGGCCGGTCACCGGAAAAGATTTCCGTCCAATGAGGCGACCCGGTTTCAGGTTCCCCGGGTTGAGAAGCCTGGGATTCCAGGGTTTCAAATTTCATGTTGGGCATCACGGCAATCTTCGCCTGGTCAAACACCCGGCGGAACCGGTCAGCATCTGCTTTGGAAACCGCCAGGACCTCATGGGGAGCGATCCGGGACCACAGCGGCCTGGTCAACCGGTAGTGGCGGCTGCTTTTGGCGGACATCCGGCCGTTTACCACCAGTATCCGGGTGTGTTGCTGCCGGAGATGATGCAGCATGGCCGGCCACAGCTCGGTTTCCAGCAGCACCATCACTTTTGGGTTCACCTGTTTAACCGCCTTGGCGGCCATGCTTGGGCAGTCAAATGGAAACCAGCCAAAAGACAAAGAAATATGGGAAGACACCTGTTTTTTTTGAGGACGTCACAGAGAATGCCCATGCCCTGGTCCGTGGTGGTGGTGACCAGAATCCGCACCGGGCCGGTGAGGGAAAGCCCTTGAATCAACCGGACCGCCAGAAGGGCTTCTCCGGCAGACGCCGCCTGAATCCAGAGATCGGCCGGTGAGAAATATGCCGCCGCATCCGTGCGCTGATCAAACGAATGCGCCAGCCGGGAGTGGTGCCGCAAAAAAGGGAGGACCACTGCCCAGAGCAGGTTGTAAAATCCCATGAAATTGGTTATAAAGGCAGACTTTTTCATGAGAACGCATGGTCTCATGTTTTAAACGGATTGACAATAGGGTGACAACCAAAGATAACAGGTTTATGGATAAGAAATTAGTCGGCTTGCCCCGGTTCCGCCGCAGAAAAATTGTGGACATGGTACTGCAGTACCGGTTCCAGCTGATCATTGCATCGGTGTGCATGATCTTGGTGGCGGCAGCCAACGGGGCCATGGCCTTTCTGGTCAAACCGGTGATCGACGATATTTTTGTGGCAAAGGACCGGGATATGCTCATGCTGATTCCGGCCCTGGCCGTGCTGGTATTTCTGCTTAAGGGCGCGGGCACGTTCGGATCGGAATACCTGATGAACTTCATTGGCGAACGAATTATCCGATATTTCAGGGAAGCGTTGTACGACCGGATCACGGATCTGCCCCTGGCCTTTATTCACAAG
>LQAF01000234.1_pt1 | contig 11987 bp, 17 predicted proteins | sample 1535781 | NCBI WGS metagenome assembly LQAF01 (sample SAMN04331583, study PRJNA305678) | bioreactor metagenome | isolation source: bioreactor_2 inoculated with Wadden Sea sediment 2nd replicate of a... | place: Germany:Bremen
CCGGCGGGTGAATCTGACATGGATGGGCTGTACCTCCGGGGTTTTGACAAGATAAAAGAAGATGGAAGAGTGCCGCCTCCGGTGGGGAGGATCATCCGGCCGAGACGTGTTCCATATCCTCTGTCGGCAGCCCTGTCATGAATCTGTCCGCTTGGGGGTCTCACACAGGTGCTCTGGCAACGGGGCAAACGACAAGTATCACGCCTGGAACAGGGGAGTGGAGATGTAGCGTTCGCCGGTATCGCACACGATGAACACCACGGTTTTGCCCGGATGCCGGGCGGCCGTCAGTTTGGCTGCATGAAAATTGGCGCCTGAAGAGATGCCGCACAACAGGCCGTAAGCTTGTGCCAGTTCTTTTGCCCCTTTAAAGGCCTGGTCTTCGGAAACCGGGACGACTTTATCGATGATGTCCCGGTTCAGGTTGGCGGGGACAAAACCGGCCCCGATGCCCTGAATCTTGTGGGGTCCCGGGCTGCCCCCGGACAATACAGGGGAAGCCTTCGGTTCCACCGCCACGGATATCAGACGGGGATTTTTCGTCTTAATCATTTCCGACACCCCGGTAATGGTGCCCCCGTGCCCACCCCTGCCACAAAGATGTCAATGTTCCCATCCAGGGCATCCCAAATCTCCGGGCCCGTGGTGGTGCGGTGGATCGCCGGGTTGGCCGGATTGGAGAACTGGTCCGGCATCCAGCGTTGCCGGTTGTATTTACTATGTTCCGGGCCGCTTCGATGGCCCCTTTCATCCCTTTTTCCCCGGGCGTTAGGTGTAGCTGCGCCCCTAAGTGGGCCAGCAGCTTCCGGCGCTCGATACTCATGGTCTCGGGCATGGTCAGAATCAGTTTCAGCCCCTTGACCCGGCACACGAATGCCAGGGCGATGCCGGTGTTGCCGGAGGTGGGTTCAACGATCACCGTGTCCAGATTGATTTTTCCGGTTTCCTGGCCCTGATTGATCATGGCCAGACCGATGCGGTCCTTGACCGAGGACAGCGGATTGAAATATTCCAGTTTTCCAAAGATTTCCGCCCCACTGTCCTGGCTGGCTTTTTGTAGATAGACCAGGGGGGTGTTGCCGCAGGCTGCGGTGATATCAGGCAGTTTTTTCATTTTGAGGTTCCTTGTGTGAGGGCGGGTGTTTGTAAACCAGTTTGGGGGATTCCATGAACACTTTGGTATCCGGCGGGATGGAGGAAGTGAGCCACACGTTGCCGCCCACCACGGACCGGGCTCCGATCACGGTATCCCCGCCTAAAATCGTGGCCCCGGAATAGACAATTACGTCATCCTCAATGGTGGGATGGCGTTTGGCCCCTCTGAGTTTTTCTCCGGCATCCGGGGGAAGGGACAGGGCACCGATGGTGACGTTCTGATAAATCCGGACATTGTCGCCGATTTTTGAAGTTTCACCGATCACAATGCCGGTGCCGTGATCGATGACAAACCGCCGTCCGATGGTGGCACCGGGATGAATATCGATGCCGGTCAGACTATGGGCCTGCTCGGACATGATTCGCGGCAGCTGGGGAATATTAAGTTTGTAGAGCCGGTGAGCAATCCGGTACACCATGGTGGCATACAGGCCGGGATAGGAAAAAATCACTTCATCGTGGCTTTTGGCCGCCGGATCACCGGCATAGGCCCCGTTGACATCCCCGGCCAGTTCCCGGCGCAGATCCGGGATCGCTTTGATCAGTGTCAACGCTGCTTCGTGCCCCCGGGGTTCGCATTCTGTGCAAGCCAGGTCATACCGGTGGCAGTCGTGGCGAAGCACATGAATGATCTGTTCAGATAAGATGTCGTACAGCTGGGAAATCGACTGTCCCATATGGTAGATCAGGTTGGCTGAGTCCACTTTTTCCCTGGAGAAATATCCGGGAAAGAGCACCTCCCGGAATTTTTCTATCATGTCCCTCACAGAGATGGAAAAATGAATGGGTTCATCCCCGATATGGGCAAACAGGTGTCATCATCTAAGGCTTGGATGATTTCTTCAATGGCTTCCGGCAAAGATCTGCGCGGATCAGGGACATGAGTGCCGCTGATTCGGCATACTAAAGGGGTTTGCAATAGATCATTCATTGTCTATTCTTCCTTTGTCTGGTTCGAAAAACTGAATGAAAACCGGGCATTTCCGGCAGGCCTCCATTTTTTCCGCCCAGGACTGATAAGGTTTTCCATTACACCGGGTGCCATTGATGAACCAGCATAAATCACCGGATTTGAATTCCCATGCCGGACAGTTTTCCAGGCGGGTGCCCGAACACTCGTTGATATCCCAGCATTTCCGGGTATCCGGATCCGGATTCAAGGACTTGTAAAGTAGAAACAGGGCCTGACGTTCCACATGATGAGGAATCTTTCGCCAGCCCTGTTCATAACTGTGAATCGCCTTGATGGATATTCCCATCAGCTGTGCCAGCTCTTTCTGGGTCTTACTCAGCCGGGTCCGCAGGTGTTTGAAATTGGCAGGATCCATGTTCATCCTTGAAATCGGTTCATAAAACCGGGTTTTTCACACCGGATAGCTTTAATATTCAAAAACATATACCACAGAGTGGTGGGTGTCAACGAAGAAATCTGTTCGGGGCTGAAAATTACACGGATCTGGTTGACGAATATATTTGTGGCATTACTTTATGATCAAAATTAGAATTAATAATGAAAGGAGCTTGAGGTAATTTATGAAACTGGATAAATTGACCATGAAATCCCAGGAACTGTTACAGTCCGCACACGAGCTGGCTCGGCGGAAAAATCATACCGCTATTGAGCCGATACATTTGTTGAACAGGCTATTGTCGGACCGGGAAGGGGTTGGGGCCGCGATTCTGAAAAAAATCGGGGCAGATATGTCCGCTGTAACGGCAGAAGTGAAAAAAGCGGTGGAAAATTTGCCCCAAGTGTCCAATCCGGCGGATATCTATTTGTCCCGGGACAGTCAGCAGGTGCTCGATACCGCATTCAAAGAAGCGGACAAGATGAAAGATCAGTATGTCAGCCTGGAGCATTTGCTGCAGGCCCTGGCCGGTGTCAAAGGAAAATCCGGGGAGATACTGACCCGTCAGGGCGTGACAAGAGATGCCATTTTGTCCGTATTGAAAGACATTCGGGGCAACCAGAGCGTGACCGACCAGAATCCGGAGGAGCAGTACCAGGCCTTGGAAAAATACGGCCGGGACCTGACCCAGCTGGCCCGCACCGGCAAACTGGATCCTGTGATCGGCAGAGATGAGGAGATCCGGAGAATCGTTCAGGTGCTGTCCCGGCGGCGCAAGAACAATCCTGTGCTCATTGGTGAGCCCGGTGTGGGAAAGACCGCCATTGTGGAAGGTTTGGCACAGCGCATCGTGGAAGGAGACGTGTCCGATTCCCTGAAGAACCGCCGGGTGGTGGCCCTGGACATGGGTGCATTGCTGGCCGGCGCTAAATTCCGGGGAGAGTTTGAGGAACGGCTCAAAGCGGTGCTCAAGGAGGTGGAAACGGCTGAAGGTGAGATCGTTCTGTTCATCGACGAATTGCACACGGTGGTCGGTGCCGGGGCATCCGAAGGGTCTGTGGATGCGTCCAACATGCTCAAGCCGGCCCTGGCCCGGGGAGCCCTGCGGTGTGTGGGAGCCACCACGTTGAACGAATACCGCAAATATATTGAAAAGGATGCTGCCCTGGAGCGGCGGTTTCAGCCGGTTATGGCCAAGGAACCCAGTGTGACGGACACCATCTCCATTCTTCGGGGACTTAAGGAAAAATATGAGGTGCATCACGGAATCCGCATCAAAGACTCCGCCCTGGTGGCGGCGGCGATTTTGTCCAACCGATATATCGCGGACCGGTTTTTGCCGGACAAAGCTGTGGATTTAATCGATGAATGTTCATCCAGACTGCGTATCGAGATCGATTCCATGCCCAGGGCCATTGACGAGGTGCAGCGCAAAATCACCCAGGCACAAATTGAACGCCAGGCCCTGCTTAAGGAAAAGGATCCGGCGTCAAAAGAGCGTCTGGAAAAGCTGGAAAGGGAAATTGCCGCCATGTCCGAGGAGATTGGGCCCATGAAAATGCACTGGGACAATGAGAAAAGTCTGATTCAGCAGATTTCTGGGATCCGCGAGGAGCTGGACAGGAACCAGACCGAAGCCCAGGTGGCGGAACGCGCTGGTGATCTGGAAAAAGTCGCCCAGATCCGGTACGGCACCATGATCCAGCTGCAGCGGGACCTGGAAGATAAAAAGAAAGAACTGGGTGACCTGCAGCAGACCAGCCGGATGCTCAAGGAAGATGTGGATGAAACCGATGTGGCGGAAGTGGTGTCTGCCTGGACCGGTATCCCGGTATCCAAGATGCTGGAGGCGGAACAGGAAAACTGGTGCACATGGAGGATTATATTAAACGCCGGGTCATCGGCCAGTCCCAGGCCATTGATGCAGTTTCCAATGCGGTGCGGCGGGCCCGGTCCGGACTGTCTCCCGAAGACCGGCCCATCGGAACGTTCATTTTCATGGGGCCCACCGGGGTGGGCAAGACCGAGCTGGCCAAATCTTTGGCCGAGTTCATGTTTGACAGCCAGCAGGCCATGGTGCGTTTGGACATGTCCGAATACATGGAAAAACATTCCGTAGCCAGGCTCATCGGCGCTCCTCCCGGATATGTGGGATATGATGAAGGTGGTTTTCTGACCGAAACCGTGAGACGTAGGCCCTATTCCGTGCTGCTGTTCGACGAGATCGAGAAAGCCCATCCGGATGTGTTCAACATCCTGCTCCAGGTGCTGGATGATGGCCGAATGACTGACGGGCACGGCCGGACCGTTGATTTCAGAAATACCATTATCATCATGACCTCGAACGTGGGATCCCGGTTTCTTCAGGATGCGGGTTCAGGCGGCGGATTTTCCAAAGAGGAGCTGGACCAGGGTGTCTCCCGGGCGCTGAAAGAGGTATTCCGTCCCGAATTCCTGAACCGGATCGATGAAATCATCACGTTCCACGCATTGGACCGGGAACATATTGGACATATTGCCGGTATCCAGATGAGACATCTCAACCGGCGTTTGTCAGACCGGGGTCTGACCATTGAACTGGATGACGCTGCCATGGGCTATCTGGCGAAAAAAGGATATGATCCTAGTTTCGGAGCCCGTCCCTTGAAACGGGTCATTCAGCGGGAGATCGAGAATCCGCTGTCTCTGTCCCTGTTAAAGGGGGAGTTTGTCAAAGGAGAGACAATCCGCTTTACAGTGGATGATACCGGACAGGGACTGGTGTTCGGGCATTGACGTCTGAATTGACAGTTGGAACGGATATCGGGATCGGATGAATGAATCCTGATGCCGAACCTGATGTCAGAACCGCTCACTGAATTCCCTGGCATCCTGATTATTGTTCAAGAACCGATACAAGGTGGCCCGGCCGATTCCGAGAACCCGGGCTGCCTTGGATTTGTTTCCCCCGGTTCTGGTCAACGCCGCCTTGACCGAGGTGGTATCCAGCCTGCCTTTGACGGGTCCGGATTCGGGAACCAAATCAGGCTGATGGTCCGGGGACAAAGCGGTCAAAGGGGACAGGGGCAGACCGGATCCCCGGGTGACCTCCGGAGGCAGGTCTGAGGGCAGGATCTGTCTGCCCCGGCACCGCACTACGGAAAACTGGATCACGTTTTTTAATTCCCGGACATTGCCGGGCCAGTCGTAATCCAGCAGCCGATTCAGGGTTTCACCGGAAAGGACCGGCATGGATGCATTGTTTTCCTGTTCCGCCTGTTTGAGAAAATGGGCTGCCAGCAAAGGGATGTCGTTTTTGCGCTTCCGCAGCGGGGGCAAATGAATGGGAATGACGTTGAGCCGGTAATACAGGTCTTCTCTGAACCGGCCGGACCGGACCTCTTCTTTCAGGGATTTGTTGGCAGCGGAAATAATACGGACGTCCACGGATGCCCTTTTTTCTCCGCCCACCTTTTCAAAGGTGCCTTCCTGAAGAAACCGCAGCAGCTTCACCTGGATCTTCAAGGGCAGCTCCGTGACTTCATCCAGAAACAGGGTGCCCTGGTGCGCCAGTTCAAACCGTCCTTTTCTTTCCTTGACCGCCCCTGTGAAAGCGCCTTTGACATGCCCGAACAGCTCGCTTTCCACAATGCCTTCCGGAATGGCGCCGCAGTTCACCGGCACAAATGCGCCGTTCCCATAGGCGGAGATATCATGAATCGCGTTGGCCACCCGTTCCTTGCCGGTACCGGTTTCACCGGACACATGCACGGGATAACTGTACAACGCCACATCCCGGATCTGTTGGAAAATCTCCTGCATGGTGCGGTCTTTACCGATAATGCCGTTGAAATTGGACAGGGTTTCCGCTTTCAAAGACAGGTTGATGGAATCAGTCAGATCCCGGAATGATGCAATGACGCCTTTGAACTCTCCCTGATTGTCGATAACTGGTGAAACGCTCATTTCCAGATGCCGGGTATCCCCTTCGCGGGTGACAAAATTGATCGGATATTCTTTGGTGTCAGAAAAAAATCAGGGATATCATTGCAGAATGAACATTTGGTGCCGCAGAAAGGGGATCCGAATATCTGATGGCAGTCCTTTCCCAGCACTTCCTGTTTGGTGTATCCGGTGATTTTCTCTGCTTCTTTGTTGAATACCGTGATAATTCGTTTTGGTGTGTGGGCGATGACGCCCTGTTTGAGATTGTCCAGCACCAGATTCAGGTTGTCCCGGTCAAGCAGGCTGTGGGCAGGGTTTGTCATAACATGTCATCTTTGGCGGCAAAAAGGTTCATATGGCACACATCTGATGCCTTAAATGACACGTTTATGTATCAATCGCAATGATTTTTTTGGTTTCCAGGGAAGAGCGGTTCAATCCTCTTCCCAGGCAATACAGTCCTTGGGACAGTTTTTCACGGCCTCATAAATAGCTTCATCCTCGTAGTCATCAAGCTCCCGGATCTGGACAAAGCCGGAATCATTGATTTCAAAGGCATGCGGGGCCACCTCCACACAGATTTCACACAAAATGCAGGAGCCCAGGTCAATGGCCGGTCGTTTCATGGCTGTTCATCATCCTTTACGGTATTATACCACCACCCTTTGTTGATATGCGCCTGTTTTTCTTTTAACGCCAGATCCAGAATCCGGTACCCGGAGTCCAGCAGAATGCCGTAAAGCACCCCGCATCCGGGGTCTTCATGGTGATCATATCCCAGGTGTGCCAGGTCGATCATTTCTTTGGCCAGATCAATGGTGCGGGCGATATTTTTATCACATTTTTTGTCAGTCATCCAGTCAAATCTCTTTTTCGGGTTGCTTTCAGAACCAGGTCGCAGATACGAACGGTCTTGAAATCCCATCCCGTGTACAGGTCGATTTCCGACCGGTCCGCTGACAGATTTTCCGGCAGCATGTCCGGCGCCGCCCCTCCGGCATTGGCCGATACCCGGACGGCATATCCCCGTTTTACCGGATCTGAGTCTTTCAGAAACGGAAGGATCAAAGCGGACCTGTGGGCGGTGAATTTGTCGGGTGCGGCAGCCGTATAGGTGCCGATCCCCCACAAAATGCCCTGCTGAAGATCGGGATTGTCAATAAAATTGGCTCTGGGATCCAGAAATGAAAACAAAATGGAGTCAAATTCTGCGGCCAGGCCCGGATGCCGGCTCAGAAGTTCCCCCATGGCTTCAGCCGAACCCCAGCCGATGCCGCCGGACTCATCATTGAGATTCCATAGAATCCGCCGCATCAGGTCCCGGGCCCTTTCCATGTGGGTTTGTGCCAGTCGATATCCAAGATGGCCCATGGCCGTCACGCTGCGGAACCGGATCAGCGCGTCCGGGTTGTAAAAATGGGAAAACAGATGCCCTTTCAATTGATTTTCCGGAAATTGGATCAGCCGTCCCAGTGCTGTTCCCCGGTCCGGGTGGGTTAGGATCTCTTTGACTTGGTGCCGGATTTTTTTGCCGCGGGGTCTGGTCATAATTTTCCTGCTGTCAATGAAATAAATAGTTATAAAAATTTTTGCATAAATTGTGCCAGAAATGGCGGACAGAGAGGACCTTTGTCTTAATTAACCGGCAGCACCCAGGAAAAATTGTAATCAATCGGGGGGGCTAAGCGGCCGAAAGGGTCTTCTGTCGCAGAAAGTCCAGGGTGAATGAAGCCCTGCCGCCGGTATTCAACCCGGTCATCGATGATATACCGGGACCGGCCCTCTTAGCACTTTCCTGCCATATAAGGCCAAAATCAGGCAAGTGGCTTTTTAGCATGAATGGACTTGACAGGACCGGGACATTTATTCTATATAGCGAATTAAATTCTGTATATAGAATAAATATCTGGGTCAGGGGGCAGAGGGGCTGGATGGATAAAAAAACAAAATCATGTCTGACAGGCCGGTGTCACCGGCAGTGAGTCAGGCGGCCCAGCTGTTGCTGTATCTGGGCAGTCAATCGGGAACGGACACGACCCTGACCCGGATTTGTGAGGCCATCGGCATTCACAAAAGCAAAGGGTATTCCATTTTGAATTCATTAGGCGAATACGGATTTGTCACCCGGGATGAAAACAGCAAGACCTATTCACTGGGTCCTGCCGTTATCCCATTGGGAGCCAGGGCGATTGATGATATAGATATCCATGCGGCTGCCAGGACCCATCTTCAAGCCCTGGCCCGGGAAACCGCCTGCACGGTCCTGCTGGGAATCGTATCCAGCGATCGGTTTTACGTGGTCGGTAAATATGACGGCAATGCGATGGTGTCTTTGACCATTCGCCAGAATCAGTGTTTTCACATCACCCACGGGGCCCATGGCAAAGCCATTGTGGCAGCGATGGATAAAGGCATCAGAGAAAGGATACTGGCATCATCGCAGCTGCTGTTTTACGGCGAAGACGCCCGGGTGGACAGGGCGCGGCTGGAATCGGAATTTGTTCAGTGCCGGGAAAATGGATATGCTGTGGACAATGAATCCATGACGGCCGGGATACGTGCGGTGGCGGCCCCGGTGTTCGATCACCGGAATGCGGTTTTCGCGGGCGTGGTGCTGGCGGGGATGTTCGGAGAAGATGAAATACCGGCCATGGGAAAAAGGGTTGCGGCCATGGGCCGGTGGATTTCCCGGCAGGCCGGTGCATCAGAATAAACAAAGGAGGAGTTTATGAGCCTGAAAGATGGGGTTGAGATTGTCAAAACCACCACATGGTCGCCGGGACCGGGGTGTCACGGGGGCTGCGGGGTCTTGGTCCATGTCAAGGACAACCGGGTCGTCAAGGTGGAAGGGGACCCGGATCATCCCTGGAACCAGGGACGGCTGTGTTCCCGTTGCCTGTCCATGACCCAGTACATGTATCATCCGGACCGCCTGAAAACCCCGTTGAAGCGGGTCGGAAGAAAAGGGGAGGGAAAATTTGAATCCATCTCCTGGGACGAGGCCTTTGACCTGATCGAAGAAAAAATGAAAAAAATCCGGGAAAATTTCGGTCCTGAATCAGTGATCTTTCACCAGGGCACGGGCCGGGACATTGGGGGATGGATCTCCATGCTGGCTTACGCCTATGGCAGTCCCAACTGGATGTTCGGGCTTTCCGGAATCTCCTGCTACACGCCCCGGTTGATGATGATGTCCATCACCCAGGGGGATTTTGCCGTAGTGGACGCGTCCCAGTGGCATGAGAAACGGTATGATGATCCCGGGTACCAGATTCCGGAGACCGTGACCATCTGGGGGCAGAACCTGCCTGCCACCTGTCCGGACGGTTTTTTGGGCACTGGTATGTGGACTTGATGAAAAGAGGTACCCAGCTGCTGGTGATCGATCCCCGGTGCACTTGGATCGCCTCCCGGGCTAAACTGTGGCTCCAGCTGCGGCCGGGCACTGATGCGGCCCTGGCCCTGGGATTCATCCATGTGATTCTTAAGGAAAACCTCTGGGATCAGGCGTTTGTGGAAAAATGGACCAATGCGCCGTTTCTGGTCATGGAAAAGGATGAAGGCCCTTTGCTGCTGCGGGAAAGCCATATCCGGACCGGCGGATCAAATGAGAATTTCGTGGTGCATGATGCAGGTTTAGGTGAATTTGTGGTGTGGAATTCAAAAGATCAGTCATACAAGCGATCCGGCATAGTACCGTCGCTGACCGGCGAATTCAGTGTGACCCTGACGGACGGGTCCCCAGCAGCCGTCAAAACCGTCTGGACCCTGTATCAGGAGAACGCGGCCGCCTACACGCCTGAAAAGGTGTCCGACATCACCTGGGTGCCGGCGGACAAAATCGTTGAAGGGGCCAGGATGTATGCGAAAAGTGCCCCATCAGCCCTGCATTGGGGACTTCCCATCGATACCATTCCCTCAACCATTCCCACGTCCCAGGCCATCAATCATCTGTGGTGCCTGACCGGGAACCTGGATATTCCCGGTGGCAACGCCATTGCCAGATATGCCTGTGATGTGGTCACTTATCCCTACCATTCCGGCGGCGCGATTCTAAGTCTGCCCGATGAGGTGGCCAAAAAGCGGATCGGAATGAACGAGTATGGCCCAATCCGGGATTTCAGGGCCTGGGCCCAGCCGGACAAGGTGTTGGAGCAGATTTTTACCGGTGATCCTTATGAAATCAAGGGCATGTGGATCCAAACCGCCAACCCTCTGGCCTGTACCGGCATGGAACCCCGCAAGTGGCGGGATGCCATCAAAAAACTGGATTTCACGGTATGCGTGGATCTGTTTATGACACCGACAGCCATGCTGTGCGATGTGATTCTGCCCGCCGCCAGTTTTCTGGAAAAAGATTCGCTCAAGGCTGGTGGGTGCCGCTCCAGGCCATCAAAAAACCGTGGAGGTGGCGGAATGCAAATCTGACATCGAAATCAATCTGGAACTGTGCAAGCGGTTCATGCCGGATTTTCCCTATGATTCCACCCGGGATCTGTTTGACAGCCTGCTGGCATCTGCAGGCATGACTTACAAAGAACTGCAGGAGAAAACCTGGATCATGCCACCGGACGGTCACCCCAGCAAACCCTATGTCCGGTATGAAAAAGGACTGCTGCGGCCGGACGGCAATCAAGGATTCAGAACCCCTTCCGGAAAAATCGAACTGTTTTCTTCATGGCTTGAAAAATGGGGGCTTGCTCCCCTGCCGTATCATGAAGAACCCCCATACAGCCCGGTCAGCACCCCGGATCTTTTCAAGGAATATCCATTGATCCTGTGTACCGGCCGCCGAATGGGGTCCTATTTTCATTCGGAACACCGGCAGATTCCCTGGTTAAGAGAACAGCAGAAAGAGCCGGTACTGGAAATTCATCCCGATACCGCGGAAAAATTGGGCATCGGCAATGGGGAAAAAGTGTGCGTGGAAAACTGGCTGGGCAAGATCACGGTCACGGCTCTGACGACACCGATCATCCATCCGGATGTGGTCATGGCCGAACATGGCTGGTGGTTTCCGGAAAAAGAGGGGGCCGAGCCCTCTCTGTTCGGGGTATGGGATGTCAACGTCAATCAGCTCATCCCCATGTCCAATGAAGGTAAAGGCGGGCTGGGAGCACCCATCAAAAGCATGTTGTGCCGGGTATACAAGGCGAAAGGATAGGGATCATGTCAGAATATGCAATGCTCATCGATTATGAATACTGCACCGGGTGCAAAAGCTGTGAGGTGGCCTGCAAACAGGAATATCACCGACCTTCGGGCCGGGTGGGCGGGGTGGAAGTCAAGGAGTTTATCCATCGGCTCCCCAATGACCAGCTGTTTATTACCTATATTCCCACGTTTACCAGAGCGTGCGTGTTTTGTGCGGGAAGGGTGAAGCAGGGCCTGGCGCCCGCGTGTGTCAAGCACTGCATGGCCAGCATCTTGACCTTTGGCAAACTCGATGATCTTCAGCAGCAAATTCCGGAGAAGCGCAAGGCAATTCTCTGGACCAAAGGTTAAGCGAAACGGAATCCGGCGCTCACCAGGCCAGGCAAACTGAATCGGGAAATATGG
>LQAF01000236.1_pt1 | contig 11954 bp, 8 predicted proteins | sample 1535781 | NCBI WGS metagenome assembly LQAF01 (sample SAMN04331583, study PRJNA305678) | bioreactor metagenome | isolation source: bioreactor_2 inoculated with Wadden Sea sediment 2nd replicate of a... | place: Germany:Bremen
TCAAAATCAGACACGGGCAGTCGGCCGGACAGGTATTTGAGCAGCAGTGTGATATTGGCGGCATTGTCCAGGCCCATGGCAACGGGAAACCCGTTTTCACGGCGTTTTCGGGTGAACCGGTTGTAAAATTGTGCTATCTGTTCCCGGAACGTTTTCTCCAGTAGCACTTCGTATTCATCATGGCCCTGGGCAATGAACTCATCCAAAGTGTCCTGAACCCGGGTCCGGCACTGATACATGAACCGAGACCCTTCGTTGATGGCCAGAGCCGCAGAATACCCCCATAGATGACCCACCAGTGTATTGAGGATGGGCGCAAAGGGTTCGCTGATTTCCGGCACCTTAAAGACGTCCGCCGCGTACAGGTCGAACCTGTCCTCTCCTTTGGTGGTGATAACCACCGGTGCCGCCTTGTGGGCATGGAAAATCGCGGTGTCCTTGACAATATCCTTGAGAACGCTCTCCCTGGTTCCGGCCGCACAAACGATGATCAGCGGCTCAGAGGACAGGTCGATGTGCTTCTTGTCTTCTACGTAATCCGAAGAAATGGTTTTGTAGCACAATTCAGACAACTTGATGCGGATTTCATCCGCCGCTGTTTTGTTGGGACCCGATCCCACGGTGGCCCAGTATGTTTTGCTGACGGCCAGGCGGTTCGCAGACGTCTGGATCTCATCTTGCAAACAAAGGACGGCGCGCATTTTGTCCGGAATGGTCTGAAGCTCCTGAATGGCCTTTGTGATATATTCCATAGATCTGGCGTTGGTGACGGCCGCCATGTGCAGGCCCAGTAGCGCGCCGGCCGTGATCTGGGCGTAAAACGCTTTGGTAGATGCAACCGACATTTCGATATCCCGGCCGGAACTGGTGTAAAACACCCCGTCGACCTTGAAGGTGAGATCGGAATCCCGGCGGTTGACGATGGCCATAGTCCTGGCACCCAGTGCCCGGACCATATCTACGGTCCGGTTGGTGTCAGTGGTGGTGCCGGACTGGCTGATGGCCACCACCAGGGTGTTGGCCATGGCCGTGGCAGATGTGTCGTTGCCGTTCATGCAGAAGCCGGACAGCTCCGAAGATTTTACGCCCGGATGTCATACCCCCGGTCTCCCAGATAGGTGTTGAGCAGATCCGCGCATCCCCGGGCTGCCACACCGGCGGTGCCTTGTCCGATAAAATAGATTTTTTTAGTTGACCGGTTAAAAGATCGGTTTGAAGTGTCTGGGGCATGACCGATTCCGGTATCCGAAGTTCCAAAAGGCCGGTGTCTGGATTTTTTTCAAATTTGTTTTCCAGGGTTTGTTCCACAGATACCGGTGCTTCATTGATTTCTTTAAGAAAATAATGAGCAAATCCCTGTCGATCGATATCCCTGGCCGTGATCTGGCTGACTCGTATGTTTCGGGAAGAGATGTCGATGATATCACCGGAATAGGAAAAAGAGTGAATGCCCTGGAGCCCCCCGGGATTTTTCTGATCAAGAATCACGATCTGCCCGGATTCTTCTCCATTGAGTTTGATGTATTCAGACGTCTGTTCCACCACTCCGTAAAGTTCGGACGCCGCGATATAATGGTCCGGACCGATGCCGACGAAAATGGCCTGCCCGCTCCCTTTCTGAGCCAGAAACAGTTTGCCCGGTGCCAGGTCGGTATGCATGGAAATGGCATGGGATCCGTCAAAATCATTGACCGCTGAACGAAACGCCTCTTCAATGACAGCCCCTTGTTTCAGATAGTGCTGAATCTGCAGCGGAATCAGTTTGGTATCGGTGTTGATCCGGGGGTGGATTTTGTCATACAGGGCCTCGTATTCGGTCTTAAGTTCCAGATAATTGTCAATGTCTCCATTGAGGCACACATGAATGGTTCCGGTCGTTTCGATTTCCTTGTCTGCAGGGGTGTTGTCCACGGGATGGCAGTTGGCGTCCGTGATATCCCCCACGGACGCCCACCTGGTATGGGCGCTCACCGACTGGGTATCCAGATGGAAGCCGGTCAGAGCCATGAGAATCAGGTCATTTCGAATCTGGGTGCGGATGAATGCGATGTTGTCCCCTAACGCACCGATCTCCGCTGCATATTTATATACAAATGAAATGGACACCTGGTCTTGGGTGCCGAAAACCGGATTGTTGACATTGATGCAGTTATTGGCCAGTACCGAATGATTGGTCCGCTGCTTCAAAAGACCGGAGAGGCCGGATTCATTCAGATAGTTTTTGAACCGGTTGAATTCAGATGACGAAAGGGTGAACAGCACGGATATACCGGCGGAGTCCCGCCCCCGGACCTCAAGTCGGTCAATACTGTTGAGTACGGCATTGATGCGCTGAAAAATGGATAGGCTTTCCAATGGGCTGGTTTTGAACAGATTGGGAGGCATCAGGTCGGCAATGGTGGTGACATTGCCCAACACCTCCTGTTTCAAGCACCAGTGGATGTCTTTGAGGGTTTCCAAACAGACGGAGAGCTTTTCCACGGTCCGGGGCGGCAGGGTGGGTTTGGTTCGGGTGAACCCATCCTGAAACCGGGTGATGATTTCGGACAGGGTGTCCGCGGTTCGGGACAGGGCCTGGATCTGTTCCGGATCAGAGAACAAGGCGGTGAATTCCTGTTCCTGTTTCAGGGCCCTGACCAGTTCCCAGAGATGATTTAACTCTTCTTTTTCGAGGGATATCGATTCCGGGCCGGACAGCCGGGGCCAGTCATCCGAAAGCGGCATCCGATTTTTAAGCTGGCTGATGCGTTTTTGAAGAATGTTCGGTGGTTCCGGTGGCGGCCCGGATTTTTTATCAAATCTCTTAAACGACACCAGAGCGCAGATACCGCAGCACAGACGACTTGGTATCCAGGGAAAAAGTATCAGGGTATTCCCGCCGACCTGGTCCGGGGATTTTCCGACCTGAACAGAAGGAAATATCCTTGCAATTCGGGATATCCGTTCAAAAAATCGCTTTGACCGCATCTAACCTCCTTTTTTAAGACTCACGACCTTCTATCGGACTATCGGAATAGATCAATCCGTGGACGGCAGGGATTCAAAGTAATATCTGATCAAGGACCGGGCATGGGCGGCGGCACGGGTGCCGATGTATTTTCCATGGCCCACCACCACGGAAAACGTAATGGCATGGCCCCGGGTTTTGTCTTTTGCAAAACCGGTGAACCAGTCATATTTGACGGTGTGTTCCCGATTGGACAGTGATCCGGTTTTCCCGCCGATACGCAATTGAGACAGCACTTTGTCCCTTGAAAATGATCCGAATGATTTTCGGGCAGTGCCATGGGTCACAGTTTTTTCCATCAGTCCCATCATGGCAGTAGCAGATTCAGGGCTTATGGCGGTGAAAGGCAGCGCCGGCGCGTGCTGGTAAACGGCATTGCCGTTGGCATCCATCACATGGCTGATCACCGCCGGGATCAGGGTCCGGCCTTCATTGAGCAGCGGGGTGATCATCATGGCACCGAAGATCGGGGAGATCAGTGTGTCCCGGTTGAATCCGCATCCCAGTTCCGCCAGGTGAAAGGGATTGTCTTCCATATGAAAAAAACCGGTGTCAAACTCCAGGTCCGTGTCCGGGGTCTGGTTGAATCCGAACGCCTGTGCATAGGCGGTTAAGGTATCCCGGCCCAGATATGTCTGTCCCAGCTTGCCGAAAACCGGGTTAATGGATTCAGAAAACGCTTCTTCTAGTGAAACGGTGACCGTGTATTTGTTTTTGATTTCTTTTAGCTGCCGTTTGTACAGGGTGTATTTGTTGCCGTTGAAATGCAGAGGCGTATCCGGGGTATAGTTCAGCGAATCCATGGCAGCAGCGGCTGTGACAATTTTGAAAATACTGGCTGCCGGATACATGGCTTGGGTACAGGGATTTGTGTCGCTGTTTTCCAGGTCAAACCCGGCCATGGCAAGAATATGGCCCTGATATCCGTCCATGACGACAATGGCGATCTGTTCGGGTTTACCCCGGGTCAGGGTTTTCAGGTGATCCACCCGGGCGTTGAGAAATCCGGTCAACCCCACGTCCAGAAAGGTCACTACCTGGACGAACCCGTTCGGGGTGTCTGCCAGAAAAACGTTTTTGGCGGCATTTACCAGATCCTGTTCCTTGATCATCTCCCTGACCTGGGCCTGGGTCAGCTGAATCGGTGATTTCAATGACGGCGCTGACACGGCGGGAGTGTCCGGGATATCGTATCCGGACCGGAATGTGGCAAAAACAGCCCATCCCCCGGCAACAGCTGCCATCATCAGAAAAAACAACAAAAAGAGGAGCGCCATTTCTGAAAAAAGGACTTTCTTTTTCGTGAAAACAGGTATGCGGCCTGTTGCCGGCGCCAGGAATGTTCGGTCCTAAAATGGCTCACGTCCCACAGTTCCTTGAATCAAGGGTCATTGTGTCGGTTTTTCAGGAACATCCACCCGGGGAAACAGGCTGTCCGGTTTTGCAAGACAGGTGCCCTCCGGCATCTGCTCCCAGGTGCTTATTTGTTCCAGTCGGAAAAATCCGCTTTCCGGCTGGGGTATGGTCAATTCCTGAAGCATTTTCCGGCTGGTTTCCGGCATCACAGGATAGATCAGGGCGGCCACGGTTCGCAGCCCTTCCAGCAGGTTTCGGATCACCGCTTCCAGCCGGGGGCGGGTCTTGGGATCTTTGGCCAGGCCCCAGGGTTCATGGGTGTCAATGTATTTGTTCATGCGGGAAATGAACTGCCAGACAGCCTCCAGTCCTTTGTGAAAGGCATAGCCGGCCATGGCCGCTCTGAAATGCCGGATGGTGGCGTCCGCCTCTGGTGCCAAGCTCAGGTCGGAAAAAATATCCGAATGCAGGGCCGGCACCTGACCCTTGAAATATTTCAGGTTCATGGACAGCACCCGGGAAAACAGGTTGCCCAAATCATTGGCCAGATCCGCGTTGATTCGGGATACCAGTACATCCTCGGTAAAATTGGCATCCAGGCCGAACACCATCTCCCGCATCAGAAAATACCGGAACGCGTCCACGCCGTACTGGCCTGTGACCTGAACCGGATCGGTGACATTGCCAATGGATTTGGACATTTTGCTGCCCGATACATTCCAGAAGCCATGGACATTCAGCCCGTTGTAAATGTCGAGGCCCGCGGCTTTGAGCATGATGGGCCAGTAGATGCCGTGGGGTTTGATAATGTCCTTTGCCACGAAATGCCGGGCCGACGGCCAGAATTTTTTAAACAGCGGCCCGTCAGGATATCCTAAAGCGGAAATGTAGTTGGTCAGTGCGTCAAACCACACATAAGTGACATAGTTGTCATCAAATGGCAGGGTGATCCCCCAGGTGAGCCGTGATTTGGGCCGTGAGATGCACAGGTCTTCCAAGGGTTCTTTTAGAAACGAGAGGATTTCGGTTTCATACTGTTTCGGGTGAATGAATCCGGGATGAGTTTTGATGTGGTCGATAAGCCAGTCCTGGTATTGACTCATTTTGAAAAAATAATTGGATTCCTTGATGGATGACGGGGCTGTCCCGTGGTCCGGGCATTTCCCGTCCACAAGCTCCCGTTCCTGGTAAAACCGTTCACACCCGTAACAGTACAGCCCCTCATAACTGGAAAAATAGATATCTCCCCGCGCGTGAATTTTTGACAGCAGGTGTTCCACCACCTGAATGTGTCCGGACTGGGTGGTCCGTATGAACTGGTCGTTTTCAATATGGAGCCGTGGCCACAGATCCTGAAACAGGCGGCTGATTTTTTCGACATATTGGGCCGGGCTCTGGGACTGTTTTTCCGCTGCCTGGACGATTTTGTCCCCGTGTTCATCGGTTCCGGTGAGAAAATAGGTGTCATAACCGTCCATCTGTTTGAACCGGGTAGCCACATCCGTGGCAATGGTGGTGTAAGCGTGACCCAGATGGGGCTTGGCATTGACGTAATATATGGGGGTGCTGAAAAATTGTGTCTTTGGTTCCATGATGAATCCTGTGTGATGGTTGCCCGGCCGCATGACGGCCGGGCCGGTTTTAATCAGTTGGCAGTATCTCGGAAAGCGACGTTTCAATTTCCGTCTGATCGTTCATCCGGACGGTGACCGTTTGTTTGAGAATGTTCTGGCGGATGACTTTCCCTTTGCCCTGGGACAGGGTCAGGATTTTTCCTAACCGGGGCATTGTCTTTTTCAGATGCTGATAGGTCTTGTTTTCAAAGGTCAGACAGCACATGAGCCGGCCGCATACCCCGGAAATTTTGGTGGGGTTCAGCGACAGCCCCTGTTCCTTGGCCATTTTAATGGAAATGGGTTCAAAACTGCTCATGAAAGAAGAACAGCAGAATTCCCGTCCGCATTTGCCGATGCCGCCGCAGTGTTTAGAAAGGTTCCGGATACCCACCTGGCGCATTTCGATCCGCAGGTTGTATTCCTTGACCAGCATCTTGATCAGCTGTCGGAAATCCACCCGTCCGTCCGCAGTGTAGAAAAAAGTGAGTTTGTTTCTGTCAAACGTACTTTCCACACTGAACAGATTCATTATCAGGTCCAGTTTCTGGATGCACTGGTTACAAAACGCATGGGCTTCTGCTTCCAGGGCTATGAGTTCCTGACGTCGGATAAAGTCATCCCGGGTGGCCTTGCGGATGACCTGCTTGAGTTTGTCCGGGTTGACATCGGTTTCCACAGGGGGCGTGGCCACCATCCCAAATCCCAGGCCCTGTTCGGTTTCGACAATCACCCGGTCATCCATTTTCAGGTCAAGGTTGCGGCAGTCAAAGTCATAAATCTTACCGGCCGGTTTGAATCGAACGCCTGTCACACGGGTCATGAGGGACTTCCTTGCAAATCTATCAGTTTCAGAAAAAAACGGTCGAAAGTCATGCGAACGGAACTGTTGGATGCCAGCCGTTTTTCAGTTTCATGCAGTTCATCCATCCAGAAGAGAGGAGTCTCGCTATGGATAGATGGACCGATGTCCCGGAATGAATCAATGCAATCGTTGTTCAGCAGTTTGTCAGGCGCGTGCCGGATGATACACAGATCCCGGAAAACGGTTTTCATGATCGCCAGGCCCGGTGCCACTCTTTCAGCATCATGACTCAGGAATTCAGACAGGCCTAAAGCGTCTGTATGTGATGAAAACCGGGCCTGGAAATCAGACGGCACAGTTGCCTGATCATCCAGGGCCGGGTGGTCTGCCAGTCCAGCCCGGATCCTGAGCCTGTTCCGGGTTTTTCTTGGGATTCCGAAGCACCGGTTTCAGGCGCACCGACCAGGATTTCAGCCAGGTCCATGTCCGTTCCGGCGGTGGCTGCCGCAATGCCGGCCCATTGGGTATCAATCGAATAAAGCGCACTCAGATGGGCGGCCAGGGCTGATCCTGACAATGGAGGAAACCGCAGGGACTGGCACCGGGAAAGGATTGTGGGCAGCAGTCCGGACCGTTCCCGGGCCAAGAGAATGAAAAAAGTTTTTTCAGGCGGTTCTTCCAGTTCCTTGAGCAGCGCGTTCTGAGCCTGAGGGTTCATCTGGCCGGCCTCTGTGATCAACACCATGCGGTATGAGGCTTCATGGGGCCGGGTTCCTGTCCGGGCTATCATTTCCCGAATCTGGGAAATGAGGACGGTTTTTTGGCTTTTTGCCGGTGCTACCACAATCATATCCGGATGCTGGTTTGTGTTAATTTTTCTGCAGGACCGGCACTGGTTGCAGGGTTGAGCCCGCTTTCCCGCGCAGTTGACTGCCTTGGCAAACCGATAGGCCGCCTGTTTTTTGCCGGAACCGGGAAGACCTGTGAACAGCAGGGCATTGGGAATTTTTCGGGTCTCGCTAATACGATCGAGTTCAGACAGAGCTGTGGGAAAATCGTTTGGGTGAACTGTCATAAAATATCCGGAATGACGGGCTAGTAGTCCACCCGCTCCTTGAGCTCTTTACCGCATTTGAAAAACGGAAGCCGCTTGGGAGGAATCTGTACTTTTTCACCGGTTTTGGGATTTCGGCCCATATAGCTCTGGTATTCTTTGATATGGAAGCTGCAAAATCCCCGGATTTCAACACGCTCTCCTTTGATAAACGCGTCTGAGAGCGCATCGAAAAAAATTTTTACCACTTCCGCCGCTTCCGACTTGGTCAGAGATGTCCGGTCTTTTAATGCAGAAATCAATTCAAGTTTATTCATACATCCTCATGTATTGGTTATGAAAAGTTGTTCCTTAGTGAATATTTAAAAATAAATAAAAAGTCAAGGAGTTATGACAGGGAATCCGGTATTTTTTCCACCTGGTCTTCATCGATTTCCACGCCGGCGTACTGTCCTAAAACAGGCAGTTTCACAATGACCCGGCCCCTGCCCCTGTATTGGACAAACTCCCCCCGGGTCCCGGCCAAAGGGCCTTTCAGCACCATCACAAGGTCTCCTCTGGACAGCCTGGAACAGGCACCGGTAATCAGCTCTTTGCCTGCGGATATCAGGATTTTGAGAGAATCGATCTGGGTGTCAGGCACTGGGACCGGCCCCTGTTGATTTCCCAGAAACCGGACCACTCCCTGGGTTTTCAGAATAAGTAGCTGGCACGCCGGGTCAAAGCTGGACTTGACAAACAGATATCCGGGAAACAGCGGCACCTCTATCATCTGCTTACGGTCCCGGCGGCGGCTGAGTCTTTTGGTTTTGGGTAAAAACACGTTCATTTTTTTCTGCACGATCTGATCAAACACCACCTGCTCAAAATTGCTTCGGGTCAACAGTGCAAACCAGTGAAAATCATTTGTCATTGTGAACCAAACTCTCCAATACCTTTCAGGTGAATCATGATAGCGATGCGTGTGTCCAGATCCGATTCCTGCAGCTCCATCCCCAGGGCCCAGCAGGCCTTGTTCAAGCGGAGACCGGTCCGGGTTTCAATGGATACATCCCGTTCCAGGTCTTTTTCAAAAGAATAGAACGCCGCCAGGGACGAAGTGAGCTTGATATCAAATCGGGTATACCAGGTTTTCCGGGTGTTCAGCTGATAGCGGTATGCCGTGGTGACAGCATCTCCCCTGGGGCTGGTCAGCGTGGTATCCAGGTTCAGGGTGTCGAAATGACTGGTGTAGGGGGACCAGGCCAGTTCCGTGTTCAGAGATAGAAAAGAGAACGGATACACGCGGGCATCCATATAAATATCTGACCAGGGCCGGTTTTCGGTGTTGATTTCATCGTGTTCGTCCAGCAAACTGTAATCCTGGAAAAATTTGACCCACCCAAGTTCCCGGTAAGTATTCACCGGTTTCCCATCCTTGCCGGTTACCGGATTCCTTGCTGTGAACCGGTGGGTCAGAAACCAGCTGATTTTGTTCGATTCCTCGATATCATCCAGTTCATCGAAAAACGGCAATGTGTCCTGATCCACATGGGGAACAAAGCGATAGCCAATGCCGGGGGTGACCTGATGCTGAATTTTGTCGGAAAATGGGGTGTTTGCGGAGAACACACGATTCATCCGGGTGGTCAGATCTCCGCCGATTTCGTAGGTTTTCCGGAAGTTCAATGGGTCATCATTTCCATCAATGTCAATGAATTGGTCGGTATGATATGCCGTCCCCCGTAGGCTGATGAATGGGTGAAACGCTGCTTTGTTTCCCCAATTCACAGGGTAATAAAAGGTGGGATGGATATCCAGCCGCTGTCCGTTGATTTTTGTTTTTTCCGGTCCAGGCCGGCGGCAGAAACCGTATCCTGACGGAAAAACGTGTCCAGTTGCGAATCTAAGGAATAATACAGCCCAGTCGGACCCAATTGCCGGCGTGCCGTACTGAATTCAATTCCGGGAAGAGTCTGTAATGTCGTATCGTCTGCATGCGCACGCCGTGCGGCGACATCATCATACCAGAGAGCCCTGATTGCCAGCGCATACCGGGTTGCGGTTCGGTCAAGGATTAAGCTGTTACTGCGGACCTTGTCATCGTATTCATCCAGGTCCCGGCCGAATTCTCTGGCGAACAGCTGGTTGCTGCTGTCGTATCCGGACAGTCCGTCTTTGAATTCCAGCAGATAATCCGGATCCGACACCAGATCTACATCCAGTTTGGCAAAAAAATCATGAGGCAGTGCCTGGTCATTTTTCATGCGCAGCCAGTATCGGTCCGAATTGGTGCGCTGAGGCGTGCTTTCAAACCGGTAGTCTCTGGTAGCGGATGTGCCGTCATCAATCTTGTCATCGGACAAATAATCCAGCTGCCATATTCCCCTGGAGTGGTCATCAGCGACATACCGGAATTCTGTACCGAGTTTAACGCCGCGGTCCGACAGGAATTCCGCATACAATGTGGCATCACTGCTGGGAGAAATGGCCCAGAAAAACGGCTGGGTATACACAAATCCCTGCCGGTCAGAGGAGGACACTTCAGGGATGAGCAAGCCGGACTGGCGCTGGGTTTTGACCGGAAACACCAGAAAGGGCGAGTACAGGGCCGGTACGTTTCTGGCCCAGAAAACCGTGTCTTTTGCAGACCCGTATCCTTCAATGGTGACGTTGACATCTTTTCCCGTGATCTTCCAGTCCGGTGTCTCTCCGTCACAGGAAGTGATGGATCCTCTTTTCGCATCATACGTGAACCGGCCGGTCTTTCGGATCTGTTCTCCGTGAATATACAGGTGGTTTTTTTGAATGAACACCGTGCCCTGATCGATCAGTCCGGTTTCCGTGGCAAGGTTCACCTGCAGAGCATTGCAGGAAATAACGTCTCCGCCGGAAATCAATTTCACATGGCCCTTGGCGGACACCTCTTTAGTGGTATTGGAAAATTCCACATAATCCGCCTCCAGGCGGGTTTGCCCGCCGGTAATGATTACCTGTGTTTTGGCGATGTAAAGGTCGGTGGTCCGGTCATATATGACCGATTCGGCGGACAGATTCCAGGATACGGCTCCGGGGTCATCGATCTTTGTCACTGCCGCCGTCCTGTCTGGCAGGCACACCAGGCAGGCGCAGCAAATCAGGAAGACACACAGAATCCGATTCGGCACATGCTGAAGCCAATGTTGATTTTCAATCAGGAAAACGCCGTTCATGAAACACCCGGTAACCAATTGCACTGTGGTAAAAATTACTGTATAAAGCCATCTTATGCGGTAAAAGTCAAGCCGGAATCCCGTGACGGACTGGAAAGGACCTTTATGACAGATTCAATCATAGATGCCATCGGCAATACCCCGGTGGTGGAAATTCAGCGGATCAATCCGGTTCCCGGTGTCAGGATTTTCGCCAAACTCGAATATATGAACCCGGGAGGGTCCATCAAAGACCGGGCCGCGCTGTCTATGATTCGGGCGGGGGAACGCTCCGGCCGGCTCACCAGCGACAAGACCGTGATCGAAGCCACTTCAGGCAACACCGGTATCGGTCTGGCCATGATCTGCGCGGTCAAGGGATACCGTCTGGCTTTGACCATGGCGGAAAACGCCAGTGAGGAGCGCAAACAGATTCTCAAGGCCCGGGGGGCGAAAATCATTCTGACCCCCAGGCACCTGGGATCGGACGGCGCCATTGAGGAAGCCTATCGGCTGGCCCGGGAAAATCCGGATAAATATTTCATTACGGATCAATATAACAATGAGGCCAACTGGCAGGCCCATTATTACACCACCGGCCCGGAGATCATGGGCCAGATGCCGGAAAGACCGGCCAGTGTGGTGGCGGCCGTGGGGACATCCGGTACCCTGATGGGCCTGTCCCGGTATTTCCGGGAACACAGCCCGCAAACCCGGATTGTGTGCGCAGAACCGTTTCTGGGTCACGGCATCCAGGGACTCAAGAACATGAAGGAATCCTATACCCCGGAAATTTATGACAAAACCCTTTTGGATCGGATTTATCACGTTGATGATGACCTGGCCTTTGAAACGGCCAGGCGCCTGGCCGCAGAAGAGGGATTGTTCGTGGGCATGAGTTCCGGAGCAGCCATGGCTGCGGCCATCCGGGAGGCCGAAACCCTTGAGA
>LQAF01000237.1_pt1 | contig 11898 bp, 16 predicted proteins | sample 1535781 | NCBI WGS metagenome assembly LQAF01 (sample SAMN04331583, study PRJNA305678) | bioreactor metagenome | isolation source: bioreactor_2 inoculated with Wadden Sea sediment 2nd replicate of a... | place: Germany:Bremen
AACTCAGCCGAAATCGAGAAGTCCAACATCATCCCAAGGACCAAATCCTTCGGCCAGACTCCCGCTTCTTCAGCAGTGACTGAGAATACTAACTCCTTCGTATAGAGCCCCATGAGGGATTTCTTGTTGCCAACTTCTGACCGTATATCGTCACAAATGATGAAACTGTTGATTTTCATAAAGATTTACCTACCTCAAGGATTCGAAGACATAATTCCCACTTGATACTGTTTCTGGAATAGACTCTTTAGATACTTTGATGAATAGTTCAAGATGGTTTTCAGACTTCTGGGCACTGGAGGTTACTGTATATTCCGGGTGCTCAGCACGAATTTTCACGAGTTCCTTGGCTGCATGTTGAAGAAGAATCTTCCTGGCTGCCACATGGTCAAATTGCATGTCTGCGACAGCAAGCGCCCAGGGATAGGTCCGAATGATCCTCATCAGTGCTATTGCTGATGCCGAAGGAGACATGGATCGTTCATTCTTCCACCTCGCGATTGTTCTTGCAGGAAGACCCAAGGCACGTTCCATAGATGCAGTCGTATGCCCCATGGCATTAAGCTCATCAAGCACTTTCACCATTGAGATTCTCTTGAGCATCGAAAGCTCTTTTTGAATCACGAGATCATTGCTGTCATCATCCTCGACGAATCCACAATGACTGCATACTTTTTCTTTTATCTTGACTGTGGAAGATCCACCATAGGGCTCGCTAAGCTCTATTTCATGCTCTTCGATCGACACAGCGTCCTTTCCACAATATGTACATATGACTTTTCCCATAATCATTCACTCCCTTCCAAACTCTCACGCAACAATTCTGCATTCCTAAACGCGATTTCAAAGGCAGTAGGGCCACACGCATCATCCCGATGAAACGACTTGATAACCCACTTCTTATTCGATTCACTATAAAAGAAGGAGATATAGCCGATGGAAAACCCTGACTTGAAATGATACGCATCGCAAATTGGAGGGGGAATCTCAGTGCTACGTCGATACGGAATCGAATTGACAAATTCGAGAGTCTCCAGACCACCTGTAGCAATGAACAAGAGAATGGCTTCTCTGGTCTTGAGATTAAAATCCCTATCAGCTGTTCGTCTCACCCCTCCTCCAAGAGCTACTATCGACGGTCTCCCTCCATGTCCCTTGCATGCCCGTATAAAATCCTTAATATCGTATTCCGGTTGCGGTTTTGGCACTGTAGTACTCTTGATTATACATAATGTATAAGATAAGTCAATCAACTAATCTCGGATGTACAACCATTCTCCTCGTGTAGGTGTAGTATGAAAGCATGACATAGTGAGACCATTTTGTGCTCTTGCTACGTCACATTGTTGTAATTATACCACCCTTTTTACTGTACGTTCATGATTTTACATAGCGGTTTCTTTAGGACAGTAAGCATCATGCAGACCCCCTGAGCTGCATAACCGCATAGGATCTGATAACGAGATGCTTTGAATTGTGAAGGTTCAGATCATGTCTGATGCATTCGATTAGGCCATGCTAAGGTTTCCGGATCAATCTCCCAGGGTCCAGCTTGTTCCGTACCGCCGTCTGAAGGATCGTATACATGGCACAAGAGCTTTTAGCACCGGCAGGAGATCCACTTGCATTCCAATTGTTCCTTTCTAAGGCTACGGGGCGTACTTGGCGCTCAACTCTACATACGAAATTTCGTATGTAGAACCGAATGGATCATACGAGCCTATTCAACGGTCAGAATGAATGCTCTGTTCGCCGGTTGTGTCGATGGAGCGAATACCATGGCAACCCTGGAGAGCATCATCCAGACAGCAAATCTCTGGGATCTTGATCTCTATGCGTATGTCGCCTATCTGTTAGGTCAGATGACACTGATCCGTGACATGCCTGCACATCAGGTGGATTACAGTCAGTATCTTCCGTGGAACCTATCTCCTGAATTGAAGGTGCAAATGAGCGTAGATACGATAACGAGACAAAAGGACCCTGCTTTACATCGCTTAGATTAGTCGCTACAACTCTGGAACACGCTCATTCACTGACTCTCTTGTATAGAATGGGCTGAATTCCAGTGAATCTTATACATCTTGAAAACTCATTCTCTTTGTATAGGATGTATTTGGTTTGATGCTCACGTTACTGGCGACAAATTGGCTTTTGGAGATCTCATCATTATCAATATGTCATTGACCATCTCGCTTAGAAATACATGGTTGTTCATAATAATATCCTCTTAAAAGTGATAGTACTATGAATATGGCTCTGTTCATGTATGTATCTGGGAATCTGGGTCAATGAAGGCGGGTGGCAGGGACAGTATACCGTAGGCATAGAACCTGCCACCGGAGGGATGGACTCCCCCCTGCAGGGAGAACAGTACGATCAGGCATGGAGCCTCAAAGGCCATGAGGTACAGAAGTGGCAGATGAGCATAACCCTGGAATAGCAACCAGGGGGTTATCACCCCTACCCGGCAGGGAAGCAGGAATGAAGGGAGATGGCTGCTTGCAGCAGTCTCCCCACCAGTGCCCGACCTGTCAGGCTCAGGAGATATCGAGGTCGAGTTCCTTATGTAGTGAAAGGGTGCTCCATTTTCGTTCTGATACGATACCAGCCGTCCACATATCACGTATCCCGATAATGCGAACCACATTGGACGATTCTGATGACTTCTCCACCGATACGATAGACCAGAGGATTTCAATCATCGATCCTTCGGCTCCAATACGGAGCAAGATCCCCTGACAACCGCTCAGGCTACCCTATACCTTTGTAACCATTTCGAACGATATCCCAGAGAATCGCTAGAATTTGCTTCAGGGTTTTCTTTTCTTGCTTTGTCCAGTATGCAAAATCCTGCCAGGCATCGTCCGTTCAGGCCTTAATCACATACATCCACCTCGGGTATAGTACCTCCGGTCGACTCCATCTGGGTAATCGACTTCTTGAGTCTTGCCATATTCTGGTCGCTGTAGAATGGATCGACGGCAACCTCAAAAGGGATACGCTTCTCCTTTCTGATAAGAATATAGTCTTCTGTAATGCACATGTCACTATTTCTCGATCTAAATCTTTTGGACTTAAATCTTATGGCGTGTAATCCACTGATTATCCAGCCTTCTTTTGACTTGGTTTAGATAGTTGGTAAACCATCGGTTTCAGCCCTTTCTGGTTGCGGATCCTGGTCCTTGAATAGCTTCTTCAGACAGATCAGGGTGACCCCTGAACTGCAGTACTTAAATACTGTGACCTCATTGCTGTGCTTGTATCATAAGCCGTCCCCAAGCTCACATTTACAGTCGTGCTCAGAGGCTTTCATGACCGTGTAGGTTATCTTATCGCAGGAGATTTCGCTCATTTTTGCTACTCTTTACACGGAAAGAATATCAGATCCAAAAAAGGGCTACCAGCCAGAGCAACTGACTGATAGCATTAAAACATATTATCTCATTGATATTGGAGGCATAATCGTATTACACTATTTACCTCTTCGAGCGTTGATTGTTTCCCACAACTCAGCATTCTTGATATTCAGTTTCTTGGGATCGAATACAGGATCCTTTCCTTCTGCTACCTGTTTCTCATAGTCTTTGAAGATCCTGAAGGCTATCCCACTCAACAAGAGGATACCGACAAGGTTCGTCCATACAATCAACCCTATCCCAACATCACTGATCGACCAGATGAATGTCGTGGCTCTCAGACAGCTGTAGTAACTAACGATCAGATAAACGACCTTCATGACAATGAATAGCCACTTTCGGTCTTTCTTGATAAAATATGCCAGATTCGTCTCACCGACATAGTAGTTACCCGTCAATGAGGTAAAAGCAAACAATGTCAAGGATATTGCGACGAAGGGAGCACCAAGGGCTGGTATCAACGAACTGACAGCATTCTGAGTGTACATAGGGCCGATGGGAACATCGACGAGATTCTGGACGATGAAGCCTCCGTCTGATCCAACGACGTTGTACGCTCCGGTCATAAGAACCATGAATGCAGTGGCAGAACATACGATGAATGTATCGATGTATACGGAGAACGACTGAACCAGACCTTGTTTTACAGGGTGTGATACTTCAGCAGCACCAGAGTACTGAGTTGCTGTTCCCATACCTGCTTCACTGGAGTATATTCCTCTCTTGACTCCCATGCTGATAGCGGTTCCGACGATTCCACCGAAGACGGGATGGAGTCCGAAGGCACTTCCGAAGATCATGCCGATGACACTGGGTAGCTGCCCGATGTTAGCAATGATAACTGCCAAGCGACGCCGAGATAAAGGATTGTCATGAACGGCAGCAAGAACTGAGCTACCTTAGCGATTCGTTTTACACCACCTATGATAATCAGACCGAGAAAGCCAATGATGAACAGACCGCTGATTGCCTGCGGTATATTGAATGCTCCGTAGAGTGCTTCAGAAATCGCATTTGCCTGAACCCCAGGCATAAGCACGAGAGCTGAGAATCCGAAGATCGCCGCAGTAATATAGCCGACCCACTTTTTACCAGAGCCCTTTGCCAGATAGTACGCAGTACCACCACGATACTGACCTAATCTTTCCTCTTTGTACACCTGTGCGAGTACAGACTCGACGAATGCTGTGCCTGCTCCAAGGAATGCAAGCATCCACATCCAGAATATTGCACCAGGCCCACCGATAGCAATCGCTGTCACGACACCTACAATGTTACCGGTTCCAACTCGACCGGAAAGAGCAAGCGTGAATGACTGGAGTGAAGAGATACCTTCACTCGATGTCTCGTTCTCTCGAAAGAGTTTGAACATGTTCTTCAATAATCTAACTTGAACAAACCTGGATTTCAGAGTGAAGAACAGTCCTGCTCCCAGACACAAATAGATCATCCAGTCACTCCATAGAACCCCTAAAATTGAATTGATAAACCCTTGCATATTCTCTCCTTTTTGCATAAATGGTTTGCTATATCAAGATGTACGTGACACCTTCCTCCCATATTCTATGTGATCGTGTTCACAGCATTCGTTATCCGAATGAGCGCCTCACGGAGCGTCTTTCTTGGACAGGCGATGTTAATTCGTGCACAGTGCTCACTGTCTCCTCCAAAATGGGTGCCGCCATCCAACCAGACTTTGGCATCTTCCATCAGGAATGTGTCCAGTTTCTTCCCCGCAAGGTTGATATTTGTGAAGTCGAGCCAAACGAGGTATGTACCCTCGGGTTGGATAACCTTGACCTTCGGGAGATGCTCTTCGATAAATTCGATCATAAATGCAAGGTTCTCCTCGAGATAGTTCATCAATTCATCAAGCCAGGATTCTCCCCGGGTATACGCTGTCTCAAAGGCAGCGACACCGAACGGGTTGGGCATCACCATGAATGCATTCTGCATGGCATTCTGGAATCGCTTTCTCATATCAGGATCCTTGATGATGATACCAGAAGCCTGCAGCCCTGCTATATTGAAGGTTTTACTCGGAGAGACACAGGTTATACTGTGATTCAAAAACTGTTCAGATAACGAAGCAAACGGCGTGTGTGTATGACCTGAGTATATGAGATCGGAATGAATCTCATCAGAAATTACGGTAATACCATGCTCCATGCAGATGTCTCCCAGTTCCTCAAGCTCATCGGGTCTCCAGACACGCCCTACGGGATTGTGTGGACTGCAGAGTATCATCAGCTTGGCTCTAGGATGAGCGGCCTTCTCTCTCAGATCAGAAAAGTCCATAGTAAAATATGCATCATCATAGACGAGAGGATTCTCAACTATCTGACATCCATTGTTCTCTACTGCACTGAAGAACGGGTAGTACACCGGTGGCTGCACGATGATCCTATCCCCTGGCTGGGTCAGGGCTCTCACGAGCAGGTTCAATGCAGGTACGATCCCTGGACTGTAGACGATCCAGTCATTCTGTATCTTCCATTCGTTCCGTCGTGACTGCCAATTGACAAGGGATTGAAAGAAGGAATCAGGGATAGTCGTATACCCGAACACTCCATGTTTTGCTATCTGTTCCATCCTTTCCTGTATCGGCTGACACACGGCAAAGTCCATGTCAGCTACCCATAGAGGCAGTATGTCATCGCCTCCCAAATCCCATTTACACGAATTTGTCTTTCTTCTGTTAATTATTGTATCAAATCCATCCATGCGTCATTCCCTTTCGTTTCCATCCATCTCATCTGGGGCATGTTATTCTTTCCAAGAAGGTCACCTGCATGCCGCCACCCATACTGAATGGATACCAGTTTGTTTCTATGACTTATTATGCAATAAATATGCCAAACTGTTCTTCTTACTATCAGATGCATGTATATCTTTCCCTTTAAAATAGTTACTCAGATATTCAAATTTCGATTATCTCCAACACCGGATATTAGTATGTCGAGAAATTCGGAACTGTGTCGACATAAGCAGACAGGTAGTATGTAACCTATAAGGATTCTCGATCAGATGAAGGCACACGAGTCCCTCACGTGTAAATAGAGGTGATGCATACCACCCTAGGCACGGATTGAAAGAGATAGTTCTTTGATCTTTTTGTAAATATAGGTCCTGTTTAGACCTGAAAGGCTGGATACCTCACCGATGTTGTGTGAAGTCAACTCAAGTAACTGAGAGAAATAGGTTTTCTCGAATGCACGCTTGGCATCACGATACGGTCCAGTCTCAGTCAGTTTATCAGAACTGGGATTCGTTCCCTGTTCTTGGAGATGTTCGCACACAAGGTCACCGCTGATGATACTCCCTGAAGAGAACAACACACATCGCTCGATGACCTGTCGAAGCTGACGAATGTTCCCCGGCCAGGAGAAAGCCTCTATCACCCGTCTTGCTTCATCACTGACCCCATCGATAGTCGTCTGATATTTTTGAGAAAAATGATTGATGAACACCCGTACCAGATCCATGATATCGCAAGATCGTTCACGTAGTGGTGTGAGATTAAATGTGACGGTGTTCAATCGATAATAGAAATCCATACGGAAACTCCCGTCCGCAAGCTTCTGCTGAAGGTCCTGATTGGTGGCAGCTATTATCCTACAGTTCGTATACATCTTCTCTGACGATCCCACAGGATAGTAGTATCTTTCTTCAATTACCTTCAGAAGCTTAGCCTGGTTCATCGGAAGCAGTTCTCCGATCTCATCCAAAAGGAGGACTCCCCCCTCTGCCATACGAAAGAAACCTTGGGTATCGCTGTGGGCCCCAGTAAACGACCCCTTCTTATGTCCGAACATGGCACTCTCGAATAGCGTGTCGGGGATGGCGCTACAGTTGACTGATATGAACCTCCCCTTCATGTCACTATGCTTGAAGATGTATCGTGAGAAAATCTCTTTCCCTGTGCCACTTTCCCCGGTTATCAGGATGTTCACGTCCTTATTGGCAATCTTCTTTGCCGTCTCGAATGCTTTTCGAGTCTTTTCATTATTAGAACTGAACAGGTACATCTGATGATCGTACCCCTGTTGTCTGAGATGTTCAAGGCTCGCTTGTAATTTCATCTGGTCTAACAGTTTACTGACCTCAAACAGTAGCAATTCCGGATCTTGGTCTTTCTGGCAATACGCATCAGCCCCTAACTGCACGGCCTTCACCGCCCCCTCGATTGTCCCATACCCAGTGAGAACCAACACCTTTATAGCAGCTCGTGGAGAGTTCCTGATCTGCTTGATGAACTGGTATCCATCAATCACAGGCATGTTGATATCAGTGATAATGACATCATACACTTTCTCGGGGTGCAACAGTGAAGCCAGTGCCCCTTCAGTAGACAAAAAACGCTTCCACGGCATAGTCATGCATCTCGAATAGATCGATCAGACTCTGAAGGACGAGTTTTTCATTATCAACAATCATGAGTCTCGCTTTAGCCATGATTAACACCCTGTATCGTGCATAATTCACTGTTTCCCAGCACGATAGTAAACACCGTACCATCACCTAGGTTCGATTCCACAGAACATCTTCCATGTAACTCATGTACGATATTCTTTACCAGGAATAATCCTAATCCGGTTCCATCCTTTTTTGTTGTATAAAAAGCATGGAACACGTTATCGATATTCTCTTCAGGTATCCCATCACCTGAGTCCTTGAAGGTGATTATCAGTACATCTTCTGAATACTCTGCTGATACCCAGAGGGTACCATGAGTGTCGATAGCATCCAGAGCGTTCCCGATGAGATTCATAAAGATCTGAGAAAACCTCACGTAACTCCCCACAACCTGTATCATTGGGTCGATATCAAGCAATACGGTAGCATTCTTGTTCAGCACCTCACTGTTATAGATCCTGATCGTTTTCTCGGCGAGATTCTGTAGAGAAAACATCTCTACCCGTTCCTGATTCGACCCGGAATAGGAAAAAATCTGAGTCAGTAGCTTTCTCCCATTCTGGAGTCCGAGCTCCTGTGTCTGTAGCATGCGTGAGAGGTTCTTCTGTACCTCCTGGTTGTCAATCGTCTGACTCAGGCTCTTCATCGCTGAATTCGAGTTACCAAGAATGGAGAACACACTCTTCATGTCATGTGCAATACCCGAGGCAATCATCCCTACCCCTGACATCTTCTGTGAGAACAAGGCGTTCTCCAACATCATATGATAATCCGTGATATCAGTGATGATGACCAGCAGACTATAGATAACTGCTGCTGTATGACAGAAAGGACTCAGCTTTAGAGAGTACAATTTCAATCCGTATTCACGTTTTATCTCTACCTCGTCGCTTACCCCGGAAAGAACATCATGAATCGATTCCATCCCGAACTCATGAAGGATGTCCCTCCCGTCAGCACCTATATGTTCGCTATACTCCTGCATGAATACCTGAAAGGCCGTGTTTGCCTTGATCTGGTTAAGCTGCTGGTCGTAGGCACACAACCCATTGATATTGTTATCGAAGAACATATCAGACTGTTTCTTACTTTCTTCTAGTTCGCGATTTGTTCTGATCAGTCTATCGGTTGCCTTCTTCTCAACAGAAATATCGATGATCACTGCTGTGGATTTGATAATCTGATTTGTCAAGCTCACCTGCGGGGTCATACATACCCTGCAGGGTCTACAGGTTCCTATCTTCTCGAGCAGTTTACCGGTGAAGTCATACCCGATGGTAGTATGAGAGTTTTGCAAGTACTCGACATTACCATTAATATATGAATTAAAATCTTTCTCTGAGACGAGTATCGCTGAAAGATCCAGCCCGATAAGTTCTTCTTCTGTATACCCGCTCATCTTCGATAGATGGCTGTTGACAAAATCAATCTTCCCGGTATTGGTTATCTCACAGACTCCTACGATGGCATTCTTCACTATCGCTCGATAGCGTGTCTCAGATTTTCTCCTATTCGAGATCTCCTGAGTTAATTGATGATTGACAAAAGCCATTTCTGAGATTTCCTGGCTCAATGTGATAAGATAGTTGATCTTCTTCTTGAACTGTTCGGGGGTGTACAGCTGAATCTTCTGTGATGCTTCCACGAGTCGCTTTTCATCAATACCGATATCTTGTGCATACCAGCGTACCCAATCCAGATCCAATTCTTGGTACCCTACCTGCCCAACACCCCAGGAGGCAATACGTTTCCCATTGATGACGATCGGAGCTATACCATCCATCAGACACCCGCTCAAACACTTCATTGCTGTACCAATCTCATAGAACGATCTTCTTGAGATTTCCTCATCTGATCGCATACAGTTTCGCAGGCCTTTCGGGGTGCTTCGTATCAGATTGCAGTATTCGCAGAAGTTAGAACCCTTGGTAAGCGGAGTACCGTCTAATGTGTAGATAATGCTGGCTATACCAGTCGTATCTGAGAATCCGTCCTGAAGACGCTGGAGCAAGTCAATATCAACGAGATGCAGAAGTGCATCCTTGGAGTATGTCTCTACCTGTGCCATCACGCTCTCATTGTATATTAATTTCATTATTTTCACAACTTATTTGGATATCAGCGCATTCACCTCTTGCATGAGTACGCTGACTGCTACTGCACCAGCATCTGGATAGCCGATACTTCGCTCGCCCTGATAGGTGGCCCGGCCTTTTCTCGCAACCATACTCTTCGTCTTCTCTGCACCTGCAGCGGCAGCGGAAGTGGCTTCCCTCCATCCCTCTTCAATATTCATATGAATTGCTACAGCTGAACTGAGGGCTTCTGAAGCGGGTATCAGTGCATCCAACAGTGTCTTATCACCAAGTTCTGCACCTCCTGTCTTCTGCATTCCTTTGATGAAGCTCTCCATCATCTTGTTAATATCGACGAGAGTCACCTCTCGTTTGCCTTTGGCATACTTCCCTACAGCGCGAAACCCTGTCCCCCAGAGTGAGCCTGTTGCCCCACCGCAGATCTCCAGCATAATCATTCCCATCGACTTCATCACAAACCCGATATCATCGGTATCCAAAGCAGGCAGCTCTGTCTTAATCACTTTGAACCCTTTTGCCAGCGTCATACCAAAGTCCCCCGTCGCCGGTAGCCGCATCCAAATCACAGAAGTACTTTTCGTTTTGGATCACCGTATCTGCTATATGGGTCACGATATTCTTTATCTGCTCTACGTTTATTGTTTCCATACATACCATCCTTATACTTTCAGGGCTGGAGTATCAGCCGCATCATTCCATAGTGTCTTGAGCTGATCATCAAGCTTAAGTAAACTCACCGAAGCCCCTGCCATATCCAATGACGTCATATAGTTCCCAACAAGACTGACATATATGTTGATTTGCCGTCTATCGAGGATGGCTGCGACCTCATTAAACAGCACATAGAGCTCCTGTAGGGGGGTCCCCCCAAGGCCATTGACCAGCACAGCGACCTCCGACCCTTCAGATATCTGTATATCTGACAGAATCCTGTCCATGATACGCGTAGCCAGTTCCTGAGCTGGTACGGTCGTCTCTCGCGAGACTCCAGGCTCTCCATGGATCCCGACACCAAACTCAGTCTCCCCATCTGCAATAGAGAACGTCGGTTCGCCCTTCGCAGGAACGGTACATGATGACAAGGCGAAACTCATGGTTCTCACGTTCATGATGACCTTCTCTGCGACTGCCTTGACTTCAGATAATTCAGCACCCCTCTCAGCCAAAGCACCAGCAATCTTATGAACGAATACTGTTCCCGCAACACCTCGTCTCCCGACAGTAAAGAGGCTATCAGTCACAGCTACATCATCATTGACATACACCACCTCTACTAGAAGATTATCGTCTTCACGTGCCATTTCTGCTGCACCATCGAAATTCATCACATCACCTGAATAGTTCTTCACGATGAGCAACGTCCCCTTTTTTGATGCGAGAGTCGTAATCGCATGATAGATCTGCATAACAGACGGAGAGGCGAACACATCACCACAAATTGCCCCGTCGAGCATCCCAGAGCCAACGAAACCAGCATGGCTCGGTTCATGACCGCTTCCTCCTCCACTGAGCAGTACAACTTTTTCTGCTTGCTTGGTACGCCGATACAGGACTCTGTATCGTTCATTGAGCGTCACACCCGTATGTGCGCGAGCGAAGCCACGACACATATCGTCAACTATCGTCTCAGGTGTATTGATTATCTTCTTCACTATTCTCCTCCATAACAGTACTACTGGCTCGTATTCTTGTCTTCAGTCAATGTTCTGGGATTGCATCATCGTATTACTGACATACGCTGTACTGGTAAAATCCAATATATTCATATTCAGTGCAAATCATATGCCAATATGCCTCTAGTCACGATATGTACATATAAGTTATTGCTCAACATATAGTTACTTTATTGGATTGTAGACATGTCATGAGTCTGCATACTGGAAGGTTGTCACTGTAAAGAGAACGGTATCTGCAAAAAGCGACAATCATCACTTCTCTTGTTCTCTCAGAGCATGACAGAAAGCCCC
>LQAF01000238.1_pt1 | contig 11844 bp, 8 predicted proteins | sample 1535781 | NCBI WGS metagenome assembly LQAF01 (sample SAMN04331583, study PRJNA305678) | bioreactor metagenome | isolation source: bioreactor_2 inoculated with Wadden Sea sediment 2nd replicate of a... | place: Germany:Bremen
TTAATTTTTTTACAGACCCTAAATGATTTGGATCTGAATTTTTCTTCGTGTAAAGAGTGGCGTAAAAAGAGCGGAAGCTCCTAGGATAAGATAATCTACACGGTCATGAAAGCCTCTGAGCATGACTGGAAATGCGAGCTTGGGGATGGCTCATGGTGCAAGCACAGCAATAAGGTCACAGTACTCAAGCACTGCAGTTCAGGGGTTACCCTGATATGTTTGAAGAAGCTATTCAAGGACCAGGATCTACAACCAGAAACATTTTACCAACTTCCTGGACCGAGTCAAACGAAGGCTGGATAATCTGTGGATTACACGCCAAAAGATTTTGATCCAATGATTTTGATCGCTTCGAACAGTATGAAACAAAAGGTACGGTGAAACAAAATACCTTCATATTACTTGATGTATGGTAACTTATTTATCACGTATTTATATGTGCGGGGTTCAGGATCTGTTTGGATGCGTTGGAAGAGATTATTGTGTGCTATTATAGTAGAGTCAGACCTGAAACCACTGTTTAAGGCTGTGATAATAGAATCAAGGCAACGTCGTCAGAAAGATATGATAAGATAGAAAAGGAAGGCAACGTGAAAGAAACGATCACACGGAGTATACTAGTGCAGTTGTCATATAGTATGGCGACCAACATATAGATAAAGAGTATTGAAAAGGCAGAAAGAGCATCTGGTTGAAGAGCAAATATGAGAATCGTGTGAAAGAAAGAAGCTCGAAGTACAGGAAATGACTGTGTACGTCATCTGAAAACAATAGGTATCCCTGTTCTTTAGTCTTAATCGGGGATGGATTCTCTGGCATTAATGGTTAGTACTGTTGATTTTGAGTGTGCGACCAACTGGGTATAATTCAGGTGATCGCACGACTCAACCGAGGTCATTATCACATAAGAGAATCACTTGAACAGTGAGTTGTACCCCATCACTACCTCTACAGGTTTTTCCTGCAGCTTTCTCGCATTGATGAGGCCGAAGATCATTCCACCGGTCATAGTGAGTAATCCTGGTCCACACTTATCGATAAGAAGTTCGAATTCATCGCCGCCGAGGTGGTCGTAAGCACCGCTCAGGACTTTGATTTCCTCAGCGATCATCCAGGCACCTCCTGCAAGCTCGACAGCCAGACCTAGCCAATAGCCTCTCTCTGCACGAGTGTAATATTGTTGCTGTTTGCCGATCTCTTCGCTAATTGACGAAGGGAGATCGGGAGTCATTGCTATGGCTTCGAGTAGGTCCCCATATCCAAAGCCTTCTTGGTAGTTATTATCCATGAACGTATAGTAGGCGGGTTTGAACAATCCCTTTCGTGCAGTGAAGGTGATAGGAAGAGAACTTACGTTCTGACTTAGCTGCGAGGACCCTGTGTTTACGGCTTCGTTCACGTTGGTGTTAGCGTTGTTGATGACGATCTGTGCCTGGTTGGAGCCTGATTGTTCCTTTTTGAACGAACGTATATCACGATAGACGAGCTTGAACACAGAGGAACCCCCAGTAAGTTCGATCATGACATATTCATCAATCACATTTTCGACGATCACACCTTTGTAGATGTTCCCATTCTTCATCTCCACGACATCGATGTAATCAGCGGCTGTTATCGCGACCATCGAGAAACAAAAGAGTATAAGCATACTGTAAAGAATCCTCTTCATAATTCCCTCCATAGATCTAGAACCTGTGTATCCATATGGAAAACAAGCCCAGCCAAATGGTGAAAAATGGATCATTTACATATTACACTATGAGAGTGAGCTTGAATATGTGTGATTGTACACCAAAAACGGGTATCTGGTAAAGTCATAACCATTCTGTTCAACAGATACAGTAGCTATCGCTGCCTCTGGCAGACACCTATCAAATGTACCGTACTGACCGTAGATTGAACTTCTTGTTGGCAATGGCTAAGAAATATGAAACCCTATGCTGTATAATACAGTATCGTAAATAGCTCATTTCAATGACGTTTTATGATTTTCAAGAAGAAAATTCTCCTGTGATCAGTTGGAAGAAAATAATAGCAAATGAGCTACTGCCTAAATCCTGAGATCTCTGCAAGAACCGGGTGAGTCTCTATCTCAGGCAAAGGGATTCCTACAGCTTAACAGGTACGTATCAGCAGCGACTGAATAGGAAGAGCCATCGAGAAGACTCGATGGCTCAGAGAGGGAGGTAGGAGCTGGTACCAGGTGTCGTTCTATAGTGCGATTATTGATTGTATGGTGAGGTTCCCGATATCTGTAAGCTCGACACCATTGAACTTGACATACATGCTGAAGTTCTCTGCGATATCAACATTGATGCACAGGTCATTGCTTATCATGGGTCTCCGAAAGAAGACCAGATCAGAGGAGTTGCCATTCCCGCTGTCCCCTTTGGTAACTGTAGTGGTTATTGCTCCGGCATCGTTATCGACCTCTGTCTCTGTCCAGGTACTCATCTTCGAAGTGGTGATGTATGCAGATGAATACCAGCCCATGTTCGATCCCAGGGTGAAGCCTACTTTCCAACCTTCAGGCTGGTAGTTCAGAGCGCAAGTTCCTTCGAGGGCAAGGTCCAGGGAAGTGATTCGTTCCTTATCAGTTCCCAAGATGGTCGTGTTGGTATAGGTCGTAGTGGTGGTCACGATACGATCGGTACCCTCAACGATCTCACCATCATCATTCTTGTCAGTCGTATCTACTTCCACTTTCTCCTTCAGCATAGAGACTAGATTCGAGCCATAGCTTACAAGCCCTACCTGTGCTGAAGGCCTCATCTTGAGATTGATACCGTTACCCAGATCATAGGAGAAGCTATGGCTGGCACCGGCAAAAAGCTGTAATTTCAAGGAAGGGGTACTGATTTTATCGATGGTATCCTTATTATAGGTCGAATCAACTGCAGGAGACCCTGCCGTATAGACCTTTTCAAGTGATTCGGTTATCTCAGACTGTTGCATGAAACTCAATCCGATGGTCCCGAATACCTGATAGGCAAAATCCTTGTCGTCTCCACCGAAAAGTGAGGGCAGTTTCTTCTCCATCATCCCTCCGATATCGAACATGAAGGCTGACAGTTTCGTATCATCGTGCAGGATATCAGTCTCAGTGAATGAGGAATCTGCAGTATCTGAATATGATGTCCGTACTGTTGAGGAAAGATCACTTGATGAGATGTCCAGGATGCCCGTATAGGTCGTCTCGGCATCTGTTCCCGGGATGTAGTAAGGGACTACCAGGCTCACAGTGCTGCTGTTGTCTTTTGTTGACTTCTGTTCGTGCACGGTGTAGTCGACTTCGGGATCGGGCTCAGTCGTTCCTGGAGTTGCAGATGCATCATAGTAATATGTCGTTGTCCTGTCGAAGTTGTTCGTCGAAGGATCAAAATTGCTGTTATCGATGAATATCCCCAGATCTGCACCTATGACGTTACCATCGAGTTCTGTCACAAAGAGATAAGAATTACGAATAGTATCTGCCATCTTCCCTGCATATGTGGTCTTCTCCTGTTCTTCGATCCAGGGCAGCGGGACTCCATTACTGGCCTGTGTATCATAGTTGAAGGTGTCTATACTGGTATTAGCCACAAGATTCGTGGGGTTTGTGATATCCAGCGACAGGAGCCCAGACCAGGGCATTTCACCATCAACGTGTGCTCCCGCTGTGATGGTGGAGAGGCGAGAGCTTTGGGATTCGATACCCATCTGTTGGAAATTCGTCAACCCTCCGAAGATGAAGGTATCTTCGAGATCAAGAAAATCACTTCCAACCTCCATCGAAGCATCAAGCTCATTGGTGAACAATCCAAAACTGGATTGACTGAGAAAGGATATCGGTTGGGCGGAAAGAGAAACGGTGGCCATGATCATGAACAGTATCCCTGCTAGTCGTTTCATAAAAATCCCCTGAATAAATGATTTTTTTGTAATTATGATACCATATGTTAATGGCATATGCAAATAAATACGCTTTATGATGCAGGGTGCTTATGGGTTTTATATGTGATATGTACGGCAGCAGGCAGGATGGTTACATGATATGGTGGGTGATGCATGGACACGAGCGGGGCGAAGGATCTCTCCTTCGCCCCGCTCGTATGCATGAGTGACTGTCTGGATTCGTATCAGATAGCCTTGCGATGGGCGTGTTCGTTCCTATACTTCCTGCGGTTTCTCATCCCTGATCTGCTTCTTGAGCTTGATCTTTCTGGCAGGGACTGCTCTCTTGGCTGCACTCGGGACCTTGATCACATGCTTGGGCCTGATAAGCCAGCATCTGTGGATCTTCTGGTTCCTGACGAAGTCTCGGGGATCGAGGCATCGGTGATCTCTTCGATCAGGTACTGCTGTTCAAGACGGGCATCAAGGACGAACTTTCTGAAGTTGTTCGAGAAGATGAGCGTACCATTCGGCGTCAGATGACGCATGGCCAGCATGATGAGACCTCGATGGTCCTGCTGCACATCGAAAGAATCCTTTCTGCTCTTCGAGTTTGAGAACGTCGGGGGATCCAGGAAGATCAGATCGAACTGATCCTTGTTCGACTGCAGCCAGGTGATGCAATCAGACTTGTAGTAGAAGTGGTTCATACCACCATACCCGTTGAGTCTCATGTTCTCTTCGGCCCACTTGAGATAGGTAGCAGAAGAATCTACGGTGACCGTGCTCAGGGCACCGCCTGCTGCTGCATGCACCGTGGCGGTACCGGTATAGGCGAACAGATTGAGGAACCTGCAGTTATCAGCCATCTCCTTGATCAGCTTGCGGGTAGGGCGATGGTCAAGGAAGATCCCGGTATCGATATAGTCGGAGAAGTTGACCAGGAACTTGAGACCATGCTCATGGATGATATAGTTCTGTCCCTTGGTACCGATCTTCTCGTACTGATCGGACCCCTTCTGCTGCTTTCGCTGCTTGACGAAAATATTGCTGTAGTCGATATCGGTGACACGGTTCACCGCATCGATGAGACCTTTGAGATTGCTCTCTGCACGTCTGGGATCGATCGTCTTGGGCGGTGCATACTCCTGTACATGCACCCACCTGTTCTCATAGACATCCACCGCAGCTGAGAACTCAGGGATGTCAGCATCATACAGACGGTAACAGGAGACCTCTTCCCTCTTGAGATACGCTTTGAGCATCCTTCTGTTCTTCTTCATGCGGTTCGCACACATCTCAGACCGTTCATCCAGCGGAGCAGTAAGCCGTGCAGCCTTCCTGTCCTCTGCCTTCTTGATCATGGAATCACGTGTGGTACTGTCAAAGATGTCATAATGAGCAAGTACGCACTTGATAGGACCGTTATAGAGGATGTTGGTAGTAGACGGCCTGAGCTGCAGGTCATTGAGCAGCTCTTCATCTCCGCACAGCACATGGGCACTCCATCCGGGGAAGTTCTTCGGGAACTGTTCTCCCATCTGCTTATAGAGATCATGGATCTGGAACTCACTGCCCATCCTCATACCGTAGGGAGGATCGGTGATGATCATGCCGTTGATATCGGGGAGGAACTCCTCATGGATCCGCGTGAAGTCCTGCACGGCGAAGGTGATATAGGCTGCCACACCGGCTTTTTCAGCATGCTCCTGCGCATAGGTGATGAACTCGCTCTCACGATCCCATGCATGGATCGGAGGAACGGTGTGTTCCTGCAGCTTACGCGCTTCTGCCTCGTCGATGATCCCCTTCCAGACGGCCGGGACATGGTTGGGCCACTTCTCAAAACCGAACCTGCTGGTGTTCAGCAGCCCCGGTGCGATATCAGCAGCGATCATGGCAGCCTCGATGGGGATGGTTCCCATACCGGCGAACGGATCAAGGAGTGCTGCTATATCGGGAGAGGGCTTCTTGAATCCTGAACGCATGATCACCGCAGCTGCAAGATGCTCCTTGAGCATCGCTTCACTCTGGTGGATGCGGTAGCCCCTCTTATGCATCCCCTGACCGGAGAATACCAGATAGAAGAGGGCCTGCTTACCGTTCAGATGCATATGGAAGATCACATCCGCATGCTTGGCATCCACATCGGGACGCTCCTGGAACTTATGACGCATATAATCGACGATGGCATCCTTGACCCTCAGGGCCCCGAACTGGCTGTTCTTGAGCCATCCTGCCTTGGTGGCGGTAGCGGTGACCGCAAAGGTCATATCGGGACTCATATGTTCATCCCATGCGATCGCATAGGCAGCATCGTAGAGGGTATCCTTGTTCACCACAGAGACGGGAGCTCTGCCTTCAACGGCGGGGGAGAGCTCAAGAAGCAGTCGGGAAGCGGTACGTGACCAGAGACAGAAGCGGTAACCGAGTGCCAGGTCACCGGTGAACTGTACCCCGCCGGGTACCAGCTTGACCTTGTCAGCTCCCATATCGCGAGCTTCGGACGCAGTTATATCATTGATGTTCGCAGCTGTCTGTGCAAAGAATTTCATAGCAAGTCTCTCCTAAGGTCCAGTGTCGAGGGTATTGAGATGGGCTGTGCAGATGTTTAGCCCATAGACAAATATAGTACACTACCATACATAATTTACCGAAACTTTGCTAGATGAAAGCAGACCTTTCGCATAAACAACTAGGGCTCTGTTCCTCCGGGATGGCCGGGTGTGAGCACCTTCTGCCCGATCACGGAGTATGATGATACCCCCATACAGCAACAGAGGTGATCGCGTCCTGCGAATCACCTCTGCTGGTATCCTTATATTTTGATGCACTCTGATGTGCCGTTCTGATCGGTCAGACCAGTACCGGTTCCTGAGAGACACCAGCCTCGAACTCTTCGATCAGCTGTTTGAACTTTGTGCCGTCGATCGTCTCGATCTCAAGGAGCGTCCTGGTCACATGCTCGAGCAGCGGCTTCTTATCGGTAAGCAGTGCAAGCACCTTCGCATACTCCTCGTTCACGATCCTTGAGGTCTCGGTGTCGATATACATCTGCGTATCCTCTGAGAACTCTCTCTGTCCGCCGTATCCGCTGCCGAGCATGGTAGTCCCCTGCCCGGTGGGAAGGGTGATGTTCCTGAACCGGTCACTCATCCCGTATTCGGTGATCATCCTTCTCACATAATCACTGGCCCGGCTGATATCGTTACCCGCACCAGTGGAGATCTCATCGTAGATGAGCTGTTCTGCGACACGCCCGCCGAGCAGGACATCGATCGTATCAAGGATCTCAGACTGCGAGAGCAGGAAGCGATCCTCAGTGGGTTGCTGCAGGGTGTAGCCCAGAGCACTCATCCTCTCGGGATGATGGAGATCTTTATGACCTTGTCAGCCCGTTTGGTGAAGTAGGCGGTCAGTGCATGACCGGTCTCATGGTATGCGACCCGTTCACGCTCTGCTGGATTCATGATCCTGCCCTTTCGCTGGAGTCCTGCGATGGACTTCTCTATAGCCTCTTCGAAATCTTCCTGCAGGACCTCTTTTCTCTTGTTCCTGACAGCCAGCAGTGCCGCCTCATTCACGATGTTCGCCAGATCGGCACCCGAGAGACCGGCAGTCGACTGGGCAACGGTTCTCAGCTCCACGCTCGCTGCTACCTTCACCGGTTTCGCATGGATCTTGAGGATGGACAGCCTTCCCTCCAGATCGGGTTTGTCGACCAGGACCTGCCGGTCGAAACGGCCGGGTCGCAGCAGTGCATGATCGAGGATCTCCGGACGGTTTGTTGCCCCGATGATGATGACTCCCGTCTTGGAGTCGAACCCATCCATCTCTACGAGCAGCTGATTGAGAGTCTGTTCCCGCTCATCATTGCCCGAGACATTCCCTGAACGCGTCTTTCCGATCGCATCGATCTCGTCGATGAAGATGATACAGGGAGCCTTCTCACGTGCCTGTCTGAAGAGATCTCGTACTCGTGCAGCCCCGACTCCTACGAACATCTCGACGAAGTCAGCACCGCTCATACGGAAGAATGGTACGGCAGCTTCCCCGGCTACGGCCTTGGCCAGCAGGGTCTTACCGGTCCCCGGAGGGCCGACGAGCAGGACCCCTTTGGGGATCTTTCCCCCGACATCGGTATATTTGGTCGAGTTCTGCAGGAAGTCGACCACCTCCTCCAGTTCCAGTTTGCTCTCATCAGCCCCGGCGACATCGGCGAACCTGATGTTGGTATCACCCTCGGCGACGATCTTGGCCTTGTTCTGATTGAAGGACATCACGCCCTGTCCTGAGCCCTTGTTCATCTTGGCGAAGACGAACTGCCACAGCAGGATCATGATCGCAAAGGGGAGGATCCATCCCAGGAGGGTCGATATGATACTGGGTTTGTACGGAGCTGCGGCATAGTACTCGATACCCTGTGCATCAAGCAGCGGGATGAACGCAGGATCTTCGATCCGGTAGGTCGTATAGGCGATGACTGCAGCCGGAGAGATGCCGATCTGGTTCACAGAAGCAGCATCCTGCATCTCGGCACGAGTCATCTGATACCCGATGAATGCATCATCGGTGATCTCCACCCGCCTGATCTCTCCGGATTCCACCAGATTCTTGAACACGTTGTACTCGATCTGCTGCTGTCGGGTATGATCAGTGGTGAAATAGGAGTTGACGAACGTGAGGGCGATGAGGATCGCCAGGAAGTACCAGATCGAGTATTTGAACTGCTTGGGACTCAGTTTACTGAAGATTGGGTGGTCGTTATGGATACCCGGTTCTTTCTTGTTCCTGTCATCATTGTTCCCGCCGGGATTGTTCGATCCTTTGGCTTCGTGACGATACGTATCATCAGGATTCTGTTGTGCACTCATGAAAGAGCTCCTTTGGTGTAACGAATCATCACGTCCCGATTCGCAGGTGGTCGAAGCTTCTCAAGGAAAACAAGCGGCTTCGACACCATGAATATACGCAAAGAGTAGGAGCAACGTCAAACAGAAAAGGTTTTTGTGTCAGCGCCGGTCGTGCGTCACTCCTGGTCCCCGCGGGGATGAGCCCTGCAGGTCTCCCAGAGCCGCTGTGCGACAGGGGCCCATGCCTCTGCAGCTGGTGTGCACTTATCGCATAACTGCTCGACAGACTCCGCCTCGAACAGCTCAGTGGATGCTGCGCCGCTGTCATGGACCATCTGTACCAGCCGCTCAGGGATGTCGAACATGGGGCAGGGCCTGTGAAGGTTCTCATCGAACGGCTGGTTGTCATGGTAGGCTTTGAACAGGGGGTTCTCAAGAGCCGTGAACAGGCTCTTGCCGTGGATGTTCTCACAGGCGAAGTGGATGAACGCACAGGGCTCCATATCTCCGCGTGCATTGATGTGCAGATAGTTCCTGCCGCCGGCGATGCATCCCCCGACATACTCCCCGTCGTTCCAGAAGTCGATCACGAACAGGGCTTTGGTGTTTCGGATCTCTCTGACACGGTGGAACATATATTCACGCTGCTGAGCTGTGGCGATCAGCTCGGTCGCAGCATGGGTCCCTGTCGGGATATAGGTGAAGAACCAGCCGAACAGGGCACCCTGTTCGATCATCTGATCTATGAACTGATCAGAACCCACGAACTCGGTGTTGTATCGGTGGTAGCAGGTGGAGAACCCGAACGGGATCCCTCTGCTGTGCAGCAGGCCCATGGCATGGATACATGCATCGTAGACCCCTTCGCCTCGCCGTGCATCATTGTGCTCACGGTCTCCTTCGATGCTGATGATCGGTACGAAGTTGCCGGCCTGCAGCAGCGCATCGGCAAAGACTGCATCGATGAGCGTGGCATTGGTGAAAGCTGCAAAGACAGCATCGTCGTGTTCTCTGGCAAGACGGATCAGATCATGCTTGCGCACCAGCGGCTCACCACCTGAGAAGAGATAGACATAGATCCCCAGATCCTTTCCCTCCCTGACGATCCTGTCCATGGTCTCGAAACTCAACGTGTCGCTCTTGCGGTAGTCGGCAGCCCAGCATCCGATACAGTGCAGGTTGCACGCTGTGGTGGGATCCATGAGTATTGCCCAGGGAACATTCATATCATGTTTCTTGCGCAGCTCCCGTACGACATGGTTGCCCAGCCAGGTGGAATTGATCACGAAGTTAGACAGGATCACATCAAGGAATCGGGGATCAAGCTCCCTGATTATTCTCATGAGCAGACGGTACCCACCGGAATCCGGGTCTTCAGCCGCTCTTCTGAAGGCAGCGATCTGTTTCCGGTGGGTGGGGTTAGCCGTGAGTCTCTCACCCCATCGTGCAAGGCTGAGCAGGTGTTTCTCCGGGTCTTTATGGATATAGTCGAACCCTTTGTGCAGCAGTGCTGCCGAGACCTCTTTTTTCATCACACACCTCCGGACCCTGCACGAGTCTGTTCCTGACAACCGGACGATGGGTCGTTCGGTTGTCAGTTCTCACCAACCGGGATCGCTGCTGCAGGATGCTGCACTCGTGGTGCCGGCAGGAGGAGCTCATCGAACCATCCGGAGGGGGACATCGTTGATGTGGTATGTGTACAGGAAGTATTGGCTGAGAAGCTGGTTCAGGATGCCTGAAGGCCTCAGGTACAGGTGCTGCGGTATCGTTTGCTGATCACCGGCAGTGTGCGTGGTTTCTTCGGTATGGATTCCCCGTGCGAGCCTACTTAACTATACCGCTGCAGGGGGGCGAAGTCAATGTTCCACGGTATTCATCAGGAAATGGTCTTGTACCGGGAGCCATGAGCTGATACCGGAGGGAACCTGCTGCTCGTCAGAGGGAGCTGTACAACCGGTGAGATGTTCTTTCATGAAAGCAGACAGCTCCGGGACAGGTACCGCTGTCTGGATCAGGGCTGCCTGGAGACTTGAGGGTGGCATGCTGCTGAAAGTGGGACCTCAGTGCTGCCGGTCACAGGGTGCTGGAGCGGCTCTGAGACTGGCATATGACAGCATTGAGGAGCAGGTAGTTGAGAACCGGCCTTGTACTCTAAATAAGAGGGATTTACTTATGATTGTTGAATTTTAGACCGAATTGGTCAGCAATTTAACTGTCTATGATAAAAAGAATAAAGAATACAGAAGCATTTTATTGTCTTCTATAGCCTTATTCTATTAATGAGTAGTTATTCGAAAAAATATGGAGAAAGTACTACACTTTATGCGATAAATACTATATATTATATGTATGAGTAAATATGTTCCAGATCTACAGAAGGTTTTTATTAGTAACCTGAAACGATTCAGAAAGTCAAAGGGTCTTTCACAGGCTAAGTTGGCAGAATTATGTACGATCTCAGCGGGTTTTGTTGGAGAGATTGAAGTGGGGAGAAGCTTTCCGTCAGTGAAGACACTGGAAAAATTCTCACAGATTCTCGAAGTGAAACCTTTTGAGTTCTTTGTCGACCCTGATGATCGCAAACCGTCAAGCCAAGAAGAGGTGTTATATCTGCTTGACAGGGTGAAAGATTATATTCGTTTGGCTTAATCGTTCATAGGACTAGTAAAGAACCGGAGAAAACGTGATTGTATAGCAAATGTACAGTTCACATCAACAGGTCAGTCGGAATCATCCGGTCTGACCTGTTTTTTTCACTGTGCAAAATCATCACACCCACGTGACTATGTACCATAGATGCCTATCTCAGGCACCTGATACCTCGTTATTCACTGCAGAGACTTCGTGTTCAAATGGCATGAAACCTGCTATAGTGGTTCTATGGATATAAAGGTGTGCAGATGAATCAACGTGTCTCCAAGCTGGATAAAGAAGAACTCATCGTCATCGGCAGTGCGGCATTCATGCTCATGATCATGCTCGTCCTCTTCTCTCTGCTGATGCACTCGATGGTAGAACGTGAGAACGTACTGCTGCGCTATGAAGCGGAGCAGACGCTAGCTGACTTCCTCTTTCGCATACAGACCGGGAATGTCGCGGGAGGTGAGTTCCTCAA
>LQAF01000242.1_pt1 | contig 11587 bp, 16 predicted proteins | sample 1535781 | NCBI WGS metagenome assembly LQAF01 (sample SAMN04331583, study PRJNA305678) | bioreactor metagenome | isolation source: bioreactor_2 inoculated with Wadden Sea sediment 2nd replicate of a... | place: Germany:Bremen
CTTGATATGTATGAGATGTGAACCAGGGTGCGGGGATACAAGCATCAGCTGAGTGATACCATGTGCTTGGATATTTCCGGAGACTGCAGGATCATTTCCTGTTCATCCAGAATCTGATTCAGGATCCGGTCGTCGGTGTAAGGGTTCATGATTACGGACCGGAGAACCACGGCCGTGTGGTTGTCTTTGGGGTGGATTTTCAGGCAGGTGCGGGAGACAAAGCTTTTGCCGGCCTCCCGCTGAATCCGCTGTAAATCCGTGTTGATCTTGTTCAGGCATGCATCCACGGCCCGTCGTTGTTCCGGTGTCGCCGCCGCATTGACATGATGTTTCAATTCCCTGGGGACCGCCCGGTAGGTAAGGATGTTGAGTACCGGTGCCGTGATCAGCTGGAACCGTTCCCGTTTCCTGATTTTTTCAGCAAACCCCCGGGCCGTATCAATGCCGTGTTCGATCATCAGGGCATATCCCTGGGAACCCATGATTTTCAGGGCACTGTCCAGGATCAGAGAGCTGGCTTCCCGGGATCCTTCCAGGGTTTTGATGCCTAAGTCCACAGACCCTTTGCGGTTGACATATCCGGCGTGATATATGATCCGGTCCAGGGCGTTGGGGTTCTTGAAAAAGACCATGCCCGCACTCATGGGCATGTAAAACTGCTTGTGGCAGTCAATGGTGACGGAATCCGCTTCTTTAATGCCGTTCAGCAGACCGGCGTATTTTTCCGACAGCATCACCGGACCACCCCAGGCCGCATCCACATGAAAATGAATGCCGTGCTTCCGGCACAGACGGGCCATTTCAGGCAGAGGATCGATGGAGCCGGTTTCCGTGGCCCCGGCAATCCCCACAATGGCTGCGATGCGGGTTTTCTGTCCTGCTCGAATGCTTCTACCTGCCGGGTGAGGTCTGTCATGTCGATCTGGTGAGAGGCGTTCACCCCGACGGATATGACATTCCGGCTGCCGATGCCAAGGATACCTCCGGCTTTCTTCAGGGAATAGTGCCCCCGTTCCGATACCAGCACCACCAGTCGTTCCAGGCCATGGGCCTTCATGGCGGCGGTCATGCCGTCCTGCTCCACATCTGAAAAACCGTCGATTTCCGGAAGACTCTGATTTCTGGCCACCCACAAAGCCGTGATATTGGCGGTGGTGCCGCCGTTGGTGAACAGACCTAAGCAGGTGTCTGCATTCTGGACATGGGTGTCATAAAATGCCTGGCCCAGGTTGTAGATCATGCGGTGGATTTTGGCCAGGACCTGTTTTTCCAGGACCGACAGCACCTTGGAGGTTTCCAGTTTGATCAGGTTTTGGTTCAGGGCCGCGGTAATAGCCTTGAGATGAACCATGAAAACGGAATGGCCGACGTCATGTGACCGATGAAATAGGGCGAGGCCACATTTACGGCCCGGGGAGCGATCTGGTTGATGATGTCCTGGATGATTTCCGCCAGTTTTTTTTCCGGCTCCCGGCTGATGGTCGTATCGGAATAGGATTGTGCCAGGGTCGCCAAAGGGATGGCCTCGGTCACTCCCACATGGGTGTTGAGAAATTCATGAAGGCCGAACAGGATCTGCTCCATATATTTGATCAGGGTTTTCCGGCTTTTTTCGTCTTCAGGCCGGATAAAGACCCGGTGGAGGGTCTGCCAGTCTGCCACCAGGTCTGATGAAGAAGGGTTTCGGGTGTGGTCATGTTATTCATTGGGCAGGCAGGTCTTTAGTAAACCGCTGATTCTCCCATCTCAAAGCCTAAGTCCAAGGCGGTTTTGTTCATTTCCATGAAATCTTTTGGGATGGTGGTTTCCAGCACCTTGAGTATGGATTCTCCCCTGACCAGGCCGGTGGCGCCCAGCAATGCGCCCAGCATGCAGATATTGAACACGATGGGTTTGCCGATTTTCTCCATGACCGTATCATACATGGGCAGGGAAAGGTGCTTGGCGTCCACTTTTTTTTCAATGGATACGAATTTGCTGTCCACCACCAGCAGCCCTCCGGGCCGGATGATACCTGAAAAAGTGTTGTAGCTTTCCTGGGTCAGGCTTACCAGAACATTGGGCTGGACCACCTTGGGAAAAAAGATGTCTGATTCGGAGATGAGCACATCACTTCGGGTGGCGCCTCCCCGGGCAGCGGCCCCGTAACTCTGGGACTGGGTGGCGTTTTTGCCTTCAAAGATCACCGCCGCCTTGGCAAGAATGATGGCCGCCGTGATCACCCCCTGGCCGCCGGATCCGGAAAAACCAGTCTTGATCGTTCCATTATGCATTTCCTTTCATTGCGGTCTCGATGATTTGGTCATAGGCCGCACAGTATTCGGCCTTTAGAGTGTCTTCCACAAAAATGCCCCGCTGGATCAGGTTCGGGTCGGATTCCAGTTTTTTGGATCCGATTTTGACGGTATTGGTTTTGTAGGCTTCCATCATCTGGACCGCATCCCCTTCCTTGTTTTTTCGTCCGAAATAAGTGGGGCACTGGGTCAGGATTTCCACCACGGAAAATCCTTTGTGGCGAATGGCTTTTTTCAGCAGGTCCTTGCATTCGGTGGCATGGAACACCGTGGATCTGGCCACGAAACTGGCGCCCGCGCTTTTTGCCAGCTCCACCACATCGAACTGGTTGTCAATGGTGGAATAGGGGGCGGTGGTGGCTTTTTTACCGATTCCGGACAACGGGGAAAACTGCCCTCCTGTCATGCCGTAGATCCGGTTGTTCATGACAATGGCTGTGATATCGATGTTCCGTCTGGCTGCATGGATGAAGTGATTGCCGCCGATGGCCAGGGCATCGCCGTCTCCCATGGGGACAATGGCGGTGATGTCTGGTTTGGCCATCTTGACACCCGTGGCAAAGGTCAAGGCCCGGCCGTGGATGGTGTGAAGGGAGTGAAAATCCACATACCCGGAGATCCGGGAGGAACATCCGATCCCTGAGGTCATGACGATTTCATTTTTATCCAGCTCCAGTTCATGGACGGCCCGGAGCAGAGATCCCAGCACGATGCCGTGGCCGCAGCCCGGGCACCAGATATGGGGGAAAAACCGGCTTCGAATATAGTCTTTAAAATCAAATGGTTTGGTGGTCATGTTATACCCCCTTTCCCTGGATCATTCGTAAAGTGGTTTTGATGTCCGTGGGTGAGATGAGCTGGCCGTCGATGCGGTTGGCCAGAAATACATTGTCAGGATTGGTCACCGCGTTTTTCACCTGTGTGATCACCTGTCCCATGTTCATTTCCACCACCAGGACTGCTTTGGCATTGGCACATTTCTCCCGGACCATGTCCGTGGGAAACGGCCACAGGGTCTGAAGTTCCAGGACGCCGATCTTTACGCCCCTGGCCCGGCGGTTCTTGGCGATATGAATGGCGGAGCGGGCCGATGACCCGTAGGATACCAGAATATAGTCGGCATCATCCAGCCAGTATTCCTTATAGTATGTCATGCTGTCCACGTTGTTTTCAATCTTGTCCACCAGGTGGTGGAGCAGTTCGCTCACCACTTTAGGGTTGTTGCTGGGAAATCCCCACATGTCATGGAACAGCCCGGTGACATTGTACCGGTGTTCGGCACCGAAATCGGACATAGGCAGACGGCCGTCTTCTCTGGGCAGGTACGGGTGGTAATCCACGCCTTTGGGCACTGAGGTGCGCAGCCGGCTCACCACAGGAATCTCATCGGAATCCGGAATAGTGAGCTTTTCCCGCATATGGCCCACCACCTCATCCAGAAGAACGATGACCGGGGTGCGGTAGGTCTCCGCCAGATTAAAGGCTTCCACCGTGATTTTGAACACATCCTGGTTGTTGGATGCGGTCAAAGCGATGATGGCATGGTCTCCGTGGGTCCCCCATCTGGCCTGGTTCACATCTCCCTGGCTGACATGGGTGGGGTTGCCCGTGGACGGTCCGCCCCGCTGGACATTGGCAATGACGCAGGGGATCTCTGCCATGCAGGCATATCCCAAAGCTTCCTGCTTTAAGGAAAATCCGGGTCCGGAGGTGGCAGTCATCACTTTTTTCCCGGTGAGCGAGGCGCCGAGAATCGCCCCCATAGACGCGATTTCATCTTCCATCTGAATAAATTTTCCGCCCTGCCGGGGAAGTCTTTCTGACAGGTGCTCCGCAATTTCCGTGGACGGGGTGATAGGGTATCCGGCGAAAAAGTTGAGGCCTGCGTACAAGGCCCCTTCCACACAGGCTTCATTCCCCTGGACAAATCTGATATTATCTTTCTGAGTCATTTTACCCTTCCTGAATCTCTTGTATTTGTATTGCCAGATCAGGGCAACGAAGTTCACACAACTTGCAGGCGATGCAATCTTCGGGACGAACCGCCCGGGCTTTGCCGATCTTGTCCAGTTCCAGTACCTGTTTGGGGCAGAAGTGAACACAGATACCACACCCTTTGCACCAGTGGGTATCGATTACATGGATGACGTTCTTGCCTTTTGACATAATATCCTCATTTGTAAATGATGCATATCCAAAAATTCAAGGGCTTCATAAAGTGATTTGGGTGGAATTGTTAAAGGGTTTTTCATAAATATAAAAACAGGTGCCATTATGGAAAAAAAATAAAATAAAATCAAGGGGAAAACGCTCTATGAGCCTGATTCTTCACATCATTTTTTATTTTTTTAAATGGTTGGACCAAATCTATCCTGTTTGTGGCCACTCCCGCTTTAGGATTCTTGTTTTTTATGTGCATTCCAATCTTTGCAAAAAAACGGGAATCTGGTTTGTACAAAATTCAGGGGCCATGGTATAAGTTTTGACCATGACATGGACCAATGCGCCCCACATCAGTGTAATTATTCCCACCTTTAACCGGGCATGGAGCCTGGCACGGGCCATTGATTCCGTGCTGGCCCAGACCCTTGCCCCCAAAGAGATCATCGTGGTGGATGACGGTTCCACAGACCGGACGGCACAGGTACTGGCTGCCTATGGGGACCGTATTCAGATCCTGACCCGGCAGAACGCCGGTGTGAGCAGCGCCCGTAACGCCGGAATCCGGCACAGCACCGGAGATTGGGTGGCGCTTCTGGATTCCGATGATGAATGGAAGCCTGAAAAACTGGCCTGCCAGGCCGCTTTCTTTCACGCCCATCCGGAAGCCATGATCTGTCAAACCCAGGAAATCTGGATTCGCAACGGGGTCCGCGTAAATCCCATGAAAAAACATCAGAAACTTTCCGGCATGATTTTTGAGCCGTCCCTTCATCTGTGTCTGGTCAGCCCGTCCGCCGTGATGATCAAAAAAACTGTTTGAACGCAAAGGGGTGTTTCGGCCGGATTTTCCTGTTTGTGAAGATTATGAGTTTTGGCTGCGGGTCAGTGTGGATGTTCCCATTCACCTGATTGATGAGGAGATGACCGTCAAATACGGGGGGCATCCGGATCAGCTTTCCAGCCGCCATTCCCAGGACCGATTCCGCATCGAGGCAATCCGGGGTCTGGTTGAATCCGGATCCTTATCCAAGAATCAGCAGGCGGCGGCAGTTTCCGTACTCAAAGAAAAATGCCGGATTTACGGCAATGGATGCGCGAAAAGGGGCAAAACACATGAAGCCCGGACCTATCTTGCACTATACAACCAGTTGAACAAAAGAGGAGAATGAATATGAAAGATGAATTACCCGAATTTATGCGCCTGCCCCGGGAAGATAAGGGCCGGTTGATGATGGACATGGTGTTTCGCATGATCATGCATTACGGATTCTGGTTCGCTGAGGTCCGTCACCAGATGGGGATGGATGCAGCCTTGGAGATGATGGATTCGGTACTGCCCAGGGGCAGGGATATTTCCATGAGTCGCATGGCTGAAATTCTGGGGTTTGAATTGGAAAACGGGTTGCCCAAGGCAGTGGCGGACATGGATGAGGACCGGTTGAACGAGCTGCTCAAAGGGCTGGCTAAAAACTGGCTGGTCATGGACGGGGTGTGGTTTCAGGCCGTGGAAAAGGATCGCGGCATGAATGATGCCAAACGGTGCAATGATTCGTGCTGGGGCAAGTTTTCTCCGTATGAAGCCCATGCCATCAAGCGGTTCTTGGGCCTTGGGGACAGACCCGGACTGGCCGGCCTGAAAAAAGCGTTGAATTTTCGGATGTATTCTTTCATAAATACACAATCAATGGTTGACGAAGGTCCGAAAAGTTTTGTATTTCAGATGAATGAGTGCCGGGTTCAGGCAGCCAGGAAACGCAAGAACCTGCCGGATTATCCCTGCAAATCAGCCGGGCTGGTTGAATACACCTATTTTGCATCGGCATTTGATCCGAATATCAAAACAACCTGTATCGGATGTCCGCCGGATGCCCATCCGGCGGAATGGTATTGTGCATGGCGGTTCAGCGTGGAATAGTCCGTCATCAAAAATCCAGTTGACCCAATGAATGAACCCAGGAATATGGAAGGATAGCTACTATGGGAACCACAGCAGACAATATTGAGACCTTGAAGAACAAAGAACGGGAAATTTTGAAAATGGGAGGAGACGCTGCGTTGGAAAAGCGGCGGGAACAGGGACGGCTCAATGCCAGGGAGCGGCTGGACCGCCTGTTTGACCAGGGCACGTTCCGGGAGCTGGATATGTTTGTGACCCACCGGTGTACCAATTTCGGCATGGAAAAAAGGACATCCCTGCAGACGGGGTGGTGACCGGCCACGGCAGAGTGGACGGCCGGATCGTGTTTGCCTATGCCCAGGATTTCACGGCCCGGGCCGGATCCTTGGGTGAGATGCAGGCCAAAAAGATTTGCAAGATCATGGATATGGCGCTCAAGGCCGGGGTTCCGGTCATTGGCATGAATGATTCAGGCGGGGCCCGCATCCAGGAAGGAATCGATGCCTTGTCCGGATACGGGGAGATTTTTTCAGAAATTCCGCCTGTTCCGGAGTGATCCCCCAGATTTCCGCCATCATGGGGCCGACGGCGGGCGGAGCCGTGTATTCTCCAGCCATGACCGATTTTGTGTTCATGGTCAAAAAGAGCTCCTATATGTTCATCACCGGCCCCAATGTGATCAAGGCGGTGACCGGCGAAGAGATCTCTTTTGAGACCTGGGCGGTGCCATGGCCCACAATGAAAAATCAGGTGTGGCCCAGTTTGCCTGTGAGTCGGATGAGGACTGTATCCTTCAGATGAAAACGCTGTTGTCCTATCTGCCGTCCAACAACATGGAAGACCCTCCGTTTGTGGCACCCGGGGATGATCCCGCCCGAACGGACCCAACCTTGGACACCATGATTCCAGACAATCCCAACCGGGCCTATGACATAAAAAAAGTGATCCGGTCGATTGTGGATGACGGGATATTTTTTGAGCCCCATCAATATTATGCCAAAAATATCGTGATCTGTTTTGCCCGGCTTAACGGCCGGTCCATTGGTATTATCGCCAACCAGCCCAATCACCTGGCCGGGTGCCTGGATATCAATGCGTCGGACAAGGCCACCCGGTTCATCCGGTTCTGCGATGCGTTCAACATTCCCATGCTCACCATTGCGGACGTGCCCGGGTATCTGCCCGGCTCCAATCAGGAATGGGGCGGGATTATCCGCCATGGGGCCAAACTGCTGTGGTGTTATTCCGAGGCCACGGTGCCCAAACTGCTGTTGATCACCCGCAAGGATTACGGAGGATCGTATCTGGCCATGTGTTCAAAGCACCTGGGAGCGGATATGGCTTTTGCCTGGCCCAGTGCCGAGATCGCTGTCATGGGGGCGGAAGGAGCCGCCAATATCATTCACGCCAAAGAGATCAAGGCAGCAGATGATCCGGCAGAAAAACGCAGGGAAAAGATTGCAGAATACAATGAGCAGTTTTCCAATCCCTATTGTGCAGCCGCCAGAGGATATGTGGATGCCGTGATCACACCGTCGGAAACCCGGCCCCGGCTCATCGATGCTTTGGAGGCCCTGGCCACCAAGCGGGAATCGCGCCCGGCCAAGAAACATGGGAACATTCCGGTATAAACCATTCCGACAAAAGGGGGAATGCATGGACAGAAGAAAAAAAGCGGCTGCCATGGCTGCGGTGGTGGCTTACATAACCGACGTAAAAGAGAGCCAAACCCAGGATCAGAAGGACAGGCCGGAACTCAGACCCCAGGAGTCCCGGAGCACTTGCCTGCTGCCAGGCTCCGGGCTCAACATCTGGGGACTGACCGGCCGCCAGGCCATGATGCAGACTAACACCATGATACAGTTACGCATGTTTAAATAAAACTTAATTTTTGGAGAAAACAGTTATGACGGAACATACCCAGGTTAAAATGACACCCATGAATTATGATGCCGACCGGCCCCGGGCGGAGAATCCGTTAATGGTGGAAGATCTTTCTTTGAGGGATGGTCACCAGTCTCTGTTTGCCACTCGAGGCAGAACCGAAGACATGATCCCGGTGGCGGAACGGATGGATGAGATCGGATTCTGGGCCGTGGAGGTATGGGGCGGGGCCACGTTTGACACCATGCACCGGTTTCTGGGAGAAGACCCGTGGCAAAGGCTGAGAACACTGAAGCGATATTTCAAAAAGACCCCGTTTTCCATGCTGCTCAGGGGACAGAACCTGGTGGGATACCGGAACTACGCCGATGATGTCGCCCAAATGTTTGTAAAGAAAACCGTGGAAAACGGCCTGGAAATTTTCAGGACCTTTGATGCGCTCAACGACTACCGGAATTTTGAAACCGTGGTGCCCGTGATCAAGGAATGCGGGGCTCATTTCCAGGGGTGCATCTGCTATACCCTGACCGAACCCCGCTTAGGCGGCGAGGTATACAATCTGGATTATTACATTCAAAAGGCCCGTGAATTAGAAAAGATGGGGGCGGATTCCATCTGCATCAAAGACATGGCCGGACTGATGGCGCCCTACGATGCCTACGAACTGATCAAGGCCCTGAAGGCCAGCGTCAAACCGCTGATTCATCTTCACAGCCATTTCACCTCTGGCATGTCTCCCCTGACCCATCTTAAGGCGGTGGAAGCCGGGGTGGACATCATCGATACCTGTGTGACCCCGTATGCGTACCGAACCTCCCATGCAGCGCTGGAACCTCTGGTCATGGCGCTGTTGGGCACCAGTAGGGATACCGGGTTCGACATCCGGGCACTGGCGGAGATCAACGAGATCCTGGAAAAGGAGGTGATGCCCAAATACAAGCATCTGCTGGACGATACCAAGGTATCGCTCATCGATATCAACGTGTTGCTGCACCAGACCCCCGGGGGGATGCTGTCCAATCTGGTGAATCAGCTGCGTGAGATGGATTCTTTGGACAAGATCGACCAGGTGTACAAAGAGCTGCCCCGGGTGAGAAAAGAGCTGGGACAGATTCCGTTGGTCACCCCCACCAGCCAGATCGTGGGTACCCAGACCGTGAACAATGTGCTGTTTGATACAAACGAAGATCGGTACAAGATGATTTCCGGCCAGGTGAAGGATCTGTGCTACGGTCTGTACGGCAAGACATCTGTCCCCATTGACCAGGAAGTCCAGAAAAAAGCGTTGAAAGGCTATCCCAGGGGCGAAGAACCCATCACCTGCCGCCCGGCCCAGGTGCTGGAACCGGAACTGGAAAAAGCGAAACAGGAGATCGGGGACCTGGCTAAAAATGATGAAGACCTGTTGCTGTATGCTTTGTTCCCCGTCACCGGCAAGAAATTTCTCAAGCAGAAATACAGGCTGGAAGAGGTGCCGGATGCCCTCAAGCCCATCACCCTGGAAGATGTGAAAAAACAGGATGCCTTGATCAAGAAAGCAAAAGCCGGGAAACTGGTGGAGAAACCGGCCTTTGAAAAATCCGAAAGCACCCGTATGTTCAAGGTATTCGTGGATGGCGACTGCTTTGAGGTCGGCGTGGAAGAGCAGGGAGGCAGTGCAAGGATCTCCCATGTGGCACCGGCACCGGAGACGTCATCTCCCGCGCCTTTGGCCGCAGGACCCTCATCTCCAGCTACCGAAACACCGGCAAGAGTCGGGACCGAACCCGCACCGGCAAAACAGGAAACGGCAAAATCAGCGCCATCTGGGAATGACGGAACCCCGGTGACCGCTCCCATGCCCGGCATGGTGATCCGGTATGAAAACAGGTGGGGGATCTGGTGGAAGAAGGGGAAACCGTGGTGGTCATCGAGGCCATGAAAATGGAAAACGCCCTGCCGGCGCCCCAAAGCGGCACCATTGCCGCCATTTATTTTGATACGGGAGATGCCGTGGCCAGGGAGGATGTTCTGGCAGTGATCCAGTGAGATTGGACCGGTCGATAAATGATTGACAAGCGAGGGGGGCTGATTATTTTGATTCAAGCCGTCAGACTTTTCAAAGGGAGATGAACATAATGGCATTTGAAACAAAAGAGGAACTGCTGGATAAATTCATCCGGATGGAAAAACCGGTCTGCCCCCATTGCAATCAAGAGATGATCCTGTGGGAAGTACCGCCCATCAATTTTTCCGATGGACTGGGATGGGGCACCCCGTATCTGTTTGTTTGCTTCAATGATGAGTGCCCGTCCTACAGAAAAGGATGGGATCATCTAAAGGATACCATGGAAGCCCCCGCGTCCTACCGGTGCATTAATGAACCCGGGCAGAAGAATTTTGAATACATGCCCGTCTTCAGCCCGGTGGGGGGCACCGGCAGTAAACTGGACAGTGAGGCGTTGATCCATCAGAATGAACTCAAGGAAAAAACTAAACAGGCGTTTTCCATTTTGACCGATTACTACATGTCAAAGGACTGGGATGAAATTTTGAAAATGCTGCTGGATCCGGCGATCCCTAACCGGGCCCGGCTCAAGGCCGCTGAGATGGTCGGGGAGCTGGGCGGCGTGGAAGCCATCGAACCTCTGATCAACCACAAATTCCCCACCCCGGTGCTTGAGAACGGTGTGAAAGCGGCCATTCACCAGCTCCACGAACGCCATTACACCAGAGAATGCCCCTATTGTGCGGAAATCATCAAAAAAAGGGCCAAAATCTGCAAACACTGCCAGCGGGAATTCTAACACAAGTCATCGATTGACTTTTTCCAGATTAAAGGAGCGGTAGATTATCATCTCCCGTTCCTTTCTTGTTTCATCCAGCGGTTCAAACAGAAGTTTGGGCAGGTTTTCTACCATCTGTTCCCGGGACGGCACCGCTGACAGCCCCTTTCCGATGGTCTTGCCGGTCAACGTGTTCATGATCACTGCATCCCTGGCGTCCGTGGTCACGGCGAACGGAATCTGATATGGCCTCACCAGCCTGGCCCCAGCCAGGATTTCCCGTTCATATGACCCGATGGAGCCGGCCACGCAGGTGACAGCCATCACGGCCCGGTCTTTGATACAGACCACCAGGTCGATGGAAGATACATAATCCTCCCCTTGAAACTGGACGGTCAGCGGTTCGTTGACCTGGATGTCCTGTTTGGCATATCCTCTGGTTTCCACCAGAAATTTTTCAAAATTCTGGCGGCTGATTTCCGGTCCGATCAGGTGTACCTCTCTGCCGGTGATATAGTCTGTCATCTGTTCCATCATGGGGTCCTCTGATTCAGTCAATCATCATGGGGGTGCCGGTCATTTCC
>LQAF01000246.1_pt1 | contig 11466 bp, 9 predicted proteins | sample 1535781 | NCBI WGS metagenome assembly LQAF01 (sample SAMN04331583, study PRJNA305678) | bioreactor metagenome | isolation source: bioreactor_2 inoculated with Wadden Sea sediment 2nd replicate of a... | place: Germany:Bremen
CTCCCGGACTTCCACACCACCGAAGTGGATTCGATCCTCGATCACAGCGGGGCCTCCTGCCTGCTGGTGTCTGAGAAGATGCAGAAAAAGCTCTCTGATACGGCAATGAAGCTGCCGGTCCTGGTCATCGAACAGGTTATTGTGCGACCTGAGGTCACCTCCGATGTCCCAGTAGTGAACATACCCGAGATCTCTGAAGATGACACAGTCTGTATCATCTACACTTCAGGGACCACTGGCAGCTCGAAAGGCGTCATGCTCTCTCACAAGAACATCCTGGTGAATGCATTCGCAGCCAGGAAGATCCCGAACTGGACTGAAGAGACTCATGCACTGTCAGTCCTCCCGCTGGCTCATACCTATGAGTTCACCATAGGTTTCATCATCCTCCTGACCATCGGTGGTACGATCCACTACATGAGAAGACCGCCTTCGACCAGTGTCCTGATCCCCGCCCTGGCCAAAGTCCGCCCTCAGATCATGCTTTCGGTCCCCCTGCTGATCGAAAAGATCTTCGAGGGCGTCAAGAGGACGAAGATCGATAACCGCTGGATCACCCGTAACCTCTACAAGCTCCCTCTGACACGAAAGGTTCTGAACAAAGTGATCGGGAAGGGCTTGATGAAGACCTTCGGCGACAGGATCCACTTCTTCGGGATCGGGGGGGCACCCCTCGCCCGTGAGACCGAACGGTTCCTGCGGGAGGCGAACTTCCCCTTCTCCATCGGGTACGGACTGACCGAGACCTCTCCGCTCATCGCAGGAGGACTGTCTCCGGATATCCCGTTCAACTCTACCGGACCGGTCATGCCGGGAATAGAGTACAAGCTCGTTGCAGATGCTGAGAGTCGTCATACGGACAAAGAGCTGTATGTACGGGGACCGAGTGTCATGAAAGGGTATTATCATGATCCGCAGAAGACTGCAGAGGTGCTCTCCGAAGACGGCTGGTTCAGGACCGGGGACCTCGGCAGGATCTCAGCTGACGGATCGCTGACGATCACCGGCAGAGCGAAGAACATGATCCTTGGATCCAACGGTGAGAACATCTATCCAGACCAGATCGAGGCGATCATCAATCAGGATCAGTATGTACTGGAGTCCCTGGTGGTTCAGGACCCGAAGACGAAGAACCTGGTAGCCAAAGTACTCTTTGATTATGAACGGTTCATCGAACAGCACAAAGAGAGCCGCATCGTCAAGGAGTTTCATCAGCTCGAACGTCAGCTGATGCAGAAAAAAGAGGTGAACCTTCAGGATCAGGTAAACACCTATCTGCATGAACTGGTCGCCCGGATCAACAAGGAACTTTCTGCATTCAGCCGTATCGGAGAGGTCATCGAACAGAAAGAGCCCTTTGTGCGGACACCGACGAAGAAGATCAAACGGTACCTCTATGAACTGTAATAGTACATACCGGTAAAAAACTTTCATTGACAGCACTGGTAATTCATTGTAATGTATAGGTAATAAGATAAATAGGGGGTTATTATGGCCACTGTGATACTGAAAGACATCTCCAAAGTCTATGATGGGAATGTCAAAGCCGTTGATAGCGTGAATATCAACATCGAAGATCAGGAGTTCGTGGTTCTCGTAGGTCCTTCGGGATGCGGGAAGTCAACGACACTGAGAATGGTTGCCGGGCTCGAAGATATCACCAGCGGTGAACTGACCATTGACGGCAAACTCGTCAATGACGTTCCGCCAAAAGATCGTGATATCGCGATGGTTTTCCAGAACTATGCACTGTATCCGCACATGAGTGTGTATGACAACATGGCATTCGGTCTGAAGATCCGAAAGTTCCCGAAAGAAGAGATCGAACAGCGGGTACGTGAAGCTGCAAAGATCCTTGATATCGAAGAACTGCTGGAAAGAAAACCAAAAGCACTCTCCGGTGGACAGAGACAGCGTGTGGCAGTAGGTCGAGCGATCGTCCGACAGCCGAAAGTGTTCCTGTTCGACGAACCACTCTCGAACCTTGATGCAAAGCTCAGAGTACAGATGCGTGCTGAGATCTCAAGTCTGCACAACAGACTGAAAGCTACCATGATCTATGTGACGCACGACCAGGTCGAAGCCATGACCATGGCTGACAAGATCGTTGTCATGAAGTTTGGTATCATCCAGCAGATCGGAAGTCCTCTGGATCTCTACAACACACCTGAGAACAAGTTTGTGGCAGGATTCATCGGGTCACCACCAATGAACTTCCTCAATGTCAAGATCGTCATGGACGGTGATGACATGTTCGCTGATGAGGGTGATTTCCGGATCAAACTCACAGGGACACACAAGAAACTTCTCAAATCCTATGTAGGGAAAGATGTCGTGTTCGGTGTACGACCTGAAGACATCAATGCTTCAGGGGCAGAGAAAGGCATGACCATCAATGCTGAAGTATCAGTCATCGAACCGCTTGGTGCTGAGACTCATGTGTACCTCAATACGAGGAAGCATCAGATCATTGCCAGGATCGAACCTTCTGTCAAGTTGTCAGTCGGTGAGAAAGTCAGCTTCGTACCAGATCTGAAGAAGATCACCTTCTTTGATGGAGAGACTGAAGTCACCATCAAATAAGTTCTCTTGATGCGTAACAAAAACGCCGGTCATTGATGATGACCGGCCGTTTTTGTATCTAAATCTGAATCTGTTATCCGTTCTGTGATCAGGGTGATCGTGAGGTACGATCACCCTGTAGCTCGCTTCAGAGAACCGTCTCAGTCACGAGGTTATCGCATCATACATCACCTGCAGCGCCTGAACATACGAGCTGTCATCCACACCGATGATACAGGTGATCAGGGATCCTCCATAGTTGATATACCGGATGGGGATCGCCGCATCGGAGAGCGAACTACTGAGTGTACTGAGCACCCCTTTCGCATCATACAACCCTTTGCCTACCACACCGATCATGGCTACCTGCTCTTCCATCTCCAGCTCTTCAGGGTTCATCTCCGTCTTGATCCGCTCAAGCAGCTGCTGTTTGCAGCACAGAAGATCTCTCTTGAAGTAGTAGGAGAGCGAGTCGAACCCTATCGATGAGAATTCAGGGATGATCCCGTGCACCTTCAGCAGTGTTGACAGTTTCAGGATATAGTCAGTCTCCTTTCCAAGCAGATGCTTCTTGACATAGAGCCGATAGTATCCGGTCTTGCCTGAGATCCCTACGACCGGCTGTTCGCGGTCAATACGGTCAGGGACGATCAGGGTCCCTATATCGTCAGGATCATTGGTGTTCTTGATACAGATGGGGATCTCTGCCGACCTGACAGGAGCGATAGCCTCTTCATGGAAGACACTCGCTCCGATCGATGCCAGTTCACGGATCTCCTGATAGGTCAGTTCATGCACGACCTCAGGATCCTTGATCACTCTCGGGTCAGCCATCCGCAGACCTGAGACATCCGTCCAGTTCTCATAAAGCGAAGCACCCATACTCCTGGCGGCGATGGCTCCGGTGATATCGGAACCGCCTCGTGAGAAGGTCTTGACCTCCCCGTTCGGTCCGGTCCCGTAGAAACCGGGCAGGATACACTGCTCTTTGGTCGCCAGCGCATCAGCAAGGAGGGCATAGCTCCGATCTGCTACGGTGCCGTCGGAATTGAGAATGATCAGGTGTTCAGTATCGAGGAACTCCCACCCCATGAATTGAGCGATCACCTTCGCACTCAGATATTCTCCCCGTGATGCAGCATAATCGGGTCCGCTGCCGTGCAGGATACGCTGCTCGATCTCATCGATCTCCAGAGCAAGAGCCTCTGTCTCCAGCTGCAGATCAGCAGCTATGGTCAGATATCGTTCTCTGATCCTACTGTAACGCTCAGAAAAATCGATTCCCGCTGCTGCCTCTTTCTGGCAGGTGTAGAGCATATCCGTGATCTTGATATCGTCATCGGTTCTCTTCCCGGGGGCAGAGACCACTGCCACGGTCCTTGAATCATCATCTGTGAGAATACGTGAGACTTTCCGTATCTGCGCCGAATCAGCTACAGAACTGCCGCCAAACTTACAAACTACCATAATCACCTCATGTCCATATTGGGATGTGATCGAAAGTGTACTGTGATAATCGATTTTGTGCAATAAAGATAGAAGGGTTTCTTACGCTATGGACAGCAAGTTGGGACACGTTATATACTGCATGCTCGTTCATACCCATAGAAAGATCATACAGCATGGACCCGTGCTATGCACACGGGGGTGGGCACTGCCATTCGCGAGAGCTGTGGTGATCGTCAGATGACGATATCTTTCAGTGCTCGTTTGGGGACATGATGCACTCCATCTGGGGTACGGTGGTAGGCGATACTGTCATCAGGATGCTTGAGCGTATCTAGGACTACCTGTTCTGTCGGGACCCCGAGTGCGAGCACGAGCTGGATCGCATAGCGCGAAGGCAGATCAAGGATCTCGACGATCCGATCCCGATCGATAGAAGCAAGGATACATCCACCGTACCCCATCTCTACCGCTCCGTACATGATCGTCACTGCAGCGATCCCCGGATCGAGCCAGACCCGCTTGGAGATGTTCATATCCTGTGCGATCACCACATAGGCAGCCGGCCTCTCCCCTTCTTTCGGTCCATCCCAATCCGTCAGCGCTGAGGCCCAGCTGAGCGTGGAGAACACCTGTTCGCAGGTCTTCTCATCTGTGATCAATCGGTAGACCAGCGGCTGCAGATTCGCAGCAGAGGGAGCCAAGCCTGCCAGTGCGGCGAGAGAAGAGAGCTGCTGCTCTGTCATTCGGGCAGACTGATCGAACTTCCTGAAACTCCGTGTTCCCTTGACCAACTCTTGAAACGTCATCGACCGTTCTCCTCTTTGCCTCTGCAGATATGTGTAAAGCATACCAAGGAATCTGAGAAACTGCAAGCTTTACCCTATTATGATGGGTAGATCTAATTCTATCAGCGCATATCTTGAGACAAGGATGTTGGGAGACCTCTTGCACAACTGCCTGACTTCTTATACTCTTCGCCCATGGATACAACAGGATTGACAGATACACAGCTGCTCGAACGTATTGCCTATTTCAGCACGATGCTGACACAGGAACGGAGTGAGCGGATACGGACGATTCTCAGTAAGCGGACCCGTTACCTCACGGTCGTGCTGGAAGATATCTTCCAGCCCCACAACGCCAGTGCTGTTCTGCGAAGCTGTGACGGCTTCGGTGTGCAGGATGTCCATATCATAGAGAATGCCAACAGGTTCCAGCTGCAGAAGAGCATCGAACTCGGAACGAGCCAGTGGCTGAGTATCCACCGGTACAACAGCAGAGAACAGGACAACACGACCGCTACTGTCAGGCACCTGAAAGAACAGGGGTACCGCATCATCGCCACCAGTCCCCACGCCCGGGATGTGAACCTCGAGGAGCTGGACGTCCATGCAGGCAAGATGGCCCTGATGTTCGGCACAGAACTGACCGGTCTGAGCGATACGGCTCTGGGACTTGCCGATGAGTATATGAAGATACCGATGTACGGGTTCGTCGAGAGTTTCAATATATCGGTCTCGTGTGCGATCACGCTCCATCACCTCAGTCACAGCATACGTCAGAGCGGGCTTCCCATCGATCTTACTGAACGGGAACACCTGTCACTGCTCTATGCATGGGTACGGGGAAGCATCAAGCACCCGGAACTGCACGATGCGAGATTCTCATCCTGAAGTGACGCTGCTGCACCTGCTTTCTTCCACGAATTATTCACCTGTTCATCACAGAATTCTCATACGGTATTCATGACCCTATAGTATAATGGGTCATATGCATACTCCATGGGGTGAAACATGAAAGATTCGAACAGATCCATCTGGTCCTGGGCCTTCTATGACTGGGCGAACAGCGCGTTTGCCACGACGGTCATGGCAGGGTTCTTCCCGGTGTTCTTCAAGTCCTACTGGTCCCTCGGGACCTCTGTACAGCAGAGTACCTTCTATCTCGGTCTGGCCAATTCAGCCGCATCGATCCTCGTCGCGGCTTCAGCCCCGATCCTGGGGGCCATCGCAGACCGGGGAGGCCTGAAGAAGGGACTGCTGATCTTCTTCGCATACCTTGGCTGCATCATGACCGGAGGTCTCTGGTTCATTCAGTCCGGTCAGTGGGTCATGGCAGTGATCTTCTACATCACTGCCACTGTCGGGTTCTCCGGTGCCAATATCTTCTACGATTCCCTGCTGCCCTCTGTCGCCTCGGCGAAGAAGATAGATTTCACCTCATCGCTCGGTTTCGGTCTCGGCTACATCGGCGGGGGGTTGCTGTTCCTGGTGAATGTGGTCATGTATCTCAAACCTGAACTCTTCGGGATACCCGACGGCGCCGTCGCCATACGTATCGCATTCATATCGGTGGCGATCTGGTGGGCGCTGTTCTCCATTCCCATCATGCTCTTTGTAGCAGAACCTGAGCTGCAGGAGACCGTACCGCTGCGCCATGCGGTATCAGCCGGTTTCATACAGCTGCGGCAGACCTTCAGGAAGGTCAGACATCTCAGAGTCGTCGGGATGTTCCTCATTGCCTACTGGCTCTATATCGACGGGGTCGACACCATCATCAGGATGGCGGTCGACTATGGCAGTTCCATCGGATTCCCGGCAGAGTCACTGATCACCGCACTGCTGCTCGTTCAGTTCATCGCCTTCCCTGCAACGCTCCTGTTCAACCTCTTCGGCAAGAGGATCGGGGTGAAGCAGGCACTGCTCACGGCGATCGCCGCCTACACCGGCATTGCGGTCCTTGGATATTTCATGGTCAGCACCTGGCATTTCTATGCCCTTGCCAGTGCGATCGGACTGTTCCAGGGCGGGATACAGGCACTGAGTCGAAGTTTCTATACCAGACTGATCCCTGAGGCACAAGCTGCTGAGTTCTTTGGATTCTTCAATCTGCTGGGTAAGTTCGCCGCAGTGATCGGCCCGGTCCTCATGGGAACCATCACCGTGATCTCAGGGAGCAACCGTCTGGGGATCCTCTCGATCACTATCCTGTTCATTGCCGGTGCTCTGGTCCTTACCAGAGTCGATGAACAGGAGGGAAAGCGTAATCTTGCGACCTACGAACGGGAACTCGACCTATAAGCTGCTGATCCGGTCTGTGATGGTAGCGATCATGGTGGTAAGCTGTTCATAGTGAGAACCATACCAGTAGATCTGGCCGCACTGTGAACAGCGGAAGAACCTCTGGTACCACTGACGGGTATTCGGCTCGAGCTGATCTATGATGTCATCTTTCTCTACTCCGATCAGTCCCGCATTACAGTGAGGGCACAGACTCAGCAGCTGCAGATGATCTTGCAGTGCGAACCGGATGAACACCTCAACAAGCTGATCATCCACCTGTGTCGAACGGATCAGCATCCCCTGCTCGAGCTGCCGGCGTTTAAGCAGCTCGCGACTTCTTGAGAGTACGACGGCTCCACTGTGGTGGGCACATCCGAGCAGTTCTTCAGGACTCCAATCTCGCTGATACAACGTCGGGAATCCCAGAAGACGAAGATAGGTTGCCAGCTTCCCCAGATGGGTATCGGCGATGAATACTCTGCTGCTGCTGTAGGGAAGCGCATCTACCGGCTCGATGGACAGTTCATCTCCCGGCATCACGATATAGGATTCAGGGGCCTGTTCACTGCTGCAGAAGTAGCGTTGTATCTCTGTATGGGGAATACCGATGGATTCTACCGCATCCTTGATGCTCTGGTGAGGATTCCAGTGAAGAATGAGCTCCTGTTCCTCACTGACCCGCGGATGATAGACTGTCCAGTTCAATGACTCGGGGATGGCGATGGTGAAGGTACGATGGTTTTCAATCATGACTGCCTGCTTTGCAGAGGTACGATTCGATGCATCTGAACGAATGCCGCCCTGAACAAAAGAAGATCCTGCACTCATAGACCTGCACGTACGCCTCTGTACCTCTGCCTGTTGCAGAGACTGTGTGCCCGATTGCAGAAGGATGAGAATCTCCTTGGTATGAACATCCATGGCGAGCTCCTTGGAAGTCTCTCCTACCTGAAGTATACTACAGCCTCATTACTGATGACAGTCCTGCGGATTGATTTGACCAAATCTCTCTCAGGCTATACAATCACTGCATGATAACAGTACTTGCAAAATTCATACCGATCTTCCTGCTGATCCTCCTCGGTGTCATACTCCGTACAGCACGGATGTTTCGCCCCGGCTTCATCGACGATGTCAAGAGACTCATCGTGACGGTGACGCTCCCCTCTACGCTGTTTCTCTCGTTCCTCACGATGGAACTCAGAAGTTCGTATATCGCGTTGTTCGTCGGAACGATCATATTCTGCTTTCTGCTCTATGGAGCGGGAGTGCTGTACAGCCGGATCGGGTTGTGCACCCATCCGTTCGCCCAGTTCTTTCATACCGGGTTCGAATTCGGGATGGTGGGTGTCGCTCTGTTCAGCAGTCTCTTCGGTCAGGAGAACCTCTATGCGATCCTGCTGCTCGGACTTGGCCATGAACTGTTCATCTGGTTCTTCTATGTACCAGCGATGCAGTATCAGCAGCAGAAGTCCATCGATGTCCTATCGGTACTGCGGTCGTTCCTCTCCTCGCCGATCATTCTGGCCATCCTCTCTGCTCTGGTCCTCAATGTCAGCGGCATCTACGGCATGCTCGCACAGTCCCTTGCCGTTGAAGGGATCGTGCAGACTCTGCATCTCAGCTCAGGGATGACCTCTCCGCTGATCCTGCTTGTCATCGGGTACCAGCTTCAGTTCAGGACGAACGGCCTGCTGAAAGCTCTCAAGCTCATCAGCCTCAGACTGGTCACCATCGGCATCCTCGGGATGGGATTCGCCCTGCTGGTCGATGCCTTCATCATACCGGTCCGATCGCTCATGCTCTATGCCTTCATCACCTTCCTGGTACTGCCCCCTCCGTTCATCATCCCGGTATTCCTTCCCAAAGAGGCAGAAGAAGAGAACATCTTCTATAATAATGCGATCGTACTCTATACCCTCATCACCCTGCTGATCTACAGTCTGATCATGATGGTACTGATCGCCTGACCAGAAGAGGCTGCCCCGCGGGGCAGCCTCTTCTGCTGGTATCGATCATCTTCAGTACTGTCTCACATCACTCCCATTCGACTGTCCCAGGCGGCTTTGAGGTGATGTCATAGAGGACCCTGTTCACATGTGCCACTTCGTTACAGATCCTGTTCGATGCCTGCTGCAGCACTTCAGGAGGGAATCGGAACCAGTCTGCCGTCATGGCATCCTCACTGGTCACCGCACGAAGGGAACAGACCTCTTCATAGGTTCTCTCATCCCCCTGCACTCCTACACTCTTGACCGGCAGCAGACAGGCCAGTGCCTGCCAGATGTCCCCATACAGATCAGCTTTTCTGATCTCCTCGATGAAGATCGCATCGACCTCCCTGAGCGTATCAAGACGTTCTTTGGTGATCTCCCCGATACAGCGGATCCCGAGCCCCGGTCCGGGGAACGGATGCCTGTTCACGATATCCTCAGGGAGTCCCAGCTCCCTGCCGAGGATCCTCACTTCATCCTTGAACAGTTCCCTCAGGGGTTCGATCAGCTCGAAGCGCAGATCCTCAGGGAGACCCCCGACATTATGGTGGCTCTTGATCGTCGCAGAGGGGCCGCCATTGGCAGAGATGCTCTCGATCACATCAGGATAAAGAGTCCCCTGGGCAAGGAAATCGACATGGCCGATCGCGCGGGCTTCCTGCTCGAAGACCTCTATGAACTCCCGGCCGATGATCTTCCTCTTGGCTTCAGGCTCTGACACCCCTTCAAGAGCTGAGAGGAACCGCTGTTCAGCATCTGCATACTGCAGACGGATATGGAAGTGGTCCCTGAAGACCTTGATCACCAGATCCGCTTCACCTTTTCGCAGCAGTCCGTTGTTCACGAAGACACAGACAAGCTGATCCCCGATGGCTTTATGGAGCAGAGCGGCTACGACACTGGAATCGACTCCTCCTGAAAGACCGCACAGGACGGTCCTGTCTCCGACTTTCTGTTGGATATCGGCTACAGCCGTATCGACGAACGATCCCATAGACCAGGAGGGGGTACAGCCGCAGATGGTATGTACAAAATTCGAGATCAGTACCGAACCGTGTTCGGTATGGACCACTTCAGGATGGAACTGGACGCCGTACATGCCCCTTGCAGTATCTTCTATGGCGGTGATCGGGCAGTTCCCGGTTGAGGCGATACAGCTGAACCCATCGGGCAGGACCTGCACGGAATCTCCGTGGCTCATCCACAGATGTGTTCCGGTAGGGATCTCGCGGAACAGGGCACTCTCACCGATCTTCTCCAGCGCTGCATGTCCGTATTCCCTGCGTTCCGGTCGTCCACACTGCCCCCGAGCATGACCGAAAGGACCTGAAGGCCATAGCAGATACCAAGGACGGGGATACCCAGTTCCAGGATCCCCTGTTCCGGTCTCGGAGAGCCTTCGGCCCGTACACTTGCAGGTCCACCACTGAAGATGATACCGTCAGGTCTCAGGGCCCGTATCTGTTCCACAGGGGTGTTGAATGGGAGTATCTGACTGTAGACATGACACTCCCGTACTCTTCTTGCTATCAGCTGGCTGTACTGGGCTCCGAAGTCCAGTACGATAATCATCTGTTCATGATCGATCATTCTCTCATCTACCTCGATATTTGATAGTTTAATGGTTCTTCGGTTATGGTTATATCATGGGGATGGCTCTCATTAATACCCGATTGGGTGACCTGGATGAAAGATCCGTTCTTTTTCATCTGCTCGATCGTAGCACAGCCGCAGTACCCCATACCGGCACGCAGTCCCCCGATGAGCTGATGCACATAGGCTGAGAGCTGTCCACGGAAGGGCACTCGTCCTTCGATCCCTTCAGGTACCAGTTTTTCCGCATCATTGACTTCTGACTGCATATACCGTGCCTTACTGCCCTTCTGCATGGCCTTGACCGATCCCATGCCCCTGTGCACTTTATAGTTTCGTCCCATGTGGGTGATCACCTCCCCCGGACTCTCTTCAGTCCCGGCGAACAGGTTCCCGATCATGACGATATCGGCTCCTGCCGCTATCGCTTTGACGATATCCCCGCTGAACTTGATGCCGCCGTCTGCGATGACCGGGATACCGTGTGCCGCGGCCACCTCCGCCACATCCATGACCGCTGTGAACTGAGGCACGCCGACACCTGCGACGACCCGTGTGGTACAGATCGATCCCGGGCCTACCCCGACTTTCACGGCATCGACCCCGGCCTCTATGAGCGCCAGTGCAGCCTCCCCGGTCACGATGTTCCCTGCGATGACATCGACATCCGGGAAGGCTTTCTTGATCATGCGTACCGTTTCGGCGACCATGACATTATGCCCGTGTGCGCTATCCACGACCAGCAGATCGACCTCTGCTGCGACGAGTGCCGCGGCACGTTCGAGTTCACCAGGCCCGGTACTCAG
>LQAF01000247.1_pt1 | contig 11463 bp, 8 predicted proteins | sample 1535781 | NCBI WGS metagenome assembly LQAF01 (sample SAMN04331583, study PRJNA305678) | bioreactor metagenome | isolation source: bioreactor_2 inoculated with Wadden Sea sediment 2nd replicate of a... | place: Germany:Bremen
GCTGCTGCGCAGCGGCAGCGCACGCTTGTACAGGAAGTAGACCGCTATCGGGGTGAACGCGAACAGCGAGGCATTCTTCAGATACAGCAGGCTGTACTGCTCCAGGTCACCGAAACCCAGCACAGCGGGTATCTTGCTCAGCAGCCCTGCACAGACTGCCAGTCCCAGGACTATGAGCAGCTCGATCCTGTTCCTGCGTGCGGTCAGAGGGGAGTCTGCCGGAACGAACAGGCTACGCCAGAGGTCCTCGGTCGTCAGCTTCGCGAACTCCTCATGGATCACCGCAGTATCACCGAGACGGCGTACTGCCAGAAGAAAGGCCTCCTCTTCTGATACCCCCTGCTCTGAGAGTTCATCGATACTGTCTCGCAGATGTGATTCCAGTTCCTCACTGTCGCTGTACCCTATGGATCCGGCGGCCTGTATATGTCTCTTCCAGGTGCGTATCTGTGATTCAAGTTCGAACATCGCAGTGCTCTCCCGCTCCCCTGCTTGTGCAGGTCATGGTGATTCCTCGGACAGGCTACACAGAGCCCGGTACACCACAGACCACTGATCGATCAGTGCTCTGTACTCACTCCTGCCTGCAACAGTGATATGATAGTACTTTCGTCTTCTTCCGTTCTCTGCTACCACCCAGTAGGATTCGACCAGACCCGCAGCCTCAAGCCGATGGAGGACCGGATAGAGCATACCCTCTTTCCAGTCGATCCGGTGATCAGAGATCTGCTGGACCTTTCTGATGATGGCATAGCATAGGTATCCCTGCCCTGCAGGACTGCAAGGATGATAGGGGTAGCAGAAGCAGCCACAAGGTCCTTTGGAAAGGTCATGACAGAGAACCTCCAGAAATACATACCTAGCACTGCTATGTATAGTACTGCAGGAGGAGTGAGGCGTCAAGCCTGGAGGAGATCGATCGCATACCGGAAGCAGCCCCGAACGATGCCCAAACGGTCAATCTGCACTGCCTCATACCCCCTGACAGCTTGTGTTCATATCCTGCATTTGATATGATACCAAACAGCTTACGAGTTCACTACTGTATCTGGTGAAACTGAGATGGCATCTCAGGATCGCCCATGACAGTTCTCGGTACTGCAGCAGGAGCTGTGAGGCAGGGAAACCCTGCCTCACAGCTTTCCAGATCATGCTGATCGGGAGGTTTTCGTTATGCAAGACGTGCATACCATGATACTATTTCAAGAGAAAGCAGTCGTATTTCCGTGAAGACCTCCCAGGATCTCAGGATGAGAGCATATGATCACAGCCCGGAATCCCTCAGGGTCCCGGATAGAGGATGTGGATGACTATGGAACAGCAGCTACTTGATACAGAGCAGGATCAACACAATCAGGAGAACCAAGGACCTGTGGAATACCGGATACAGGATGTAGAGCAGCTCATCGATCTCTGGACCAATATCTACCGGGATGACGGGAGACCAGACTGGACTCATATGCTGCCCTACTACGATGATGACATCTATTTCAGAGATACGATCCAGGAGATCCATGGAAAAGAGGATTTCATCCGTATGACCAGACGTCTGTCTGAGCGTTCGGGGAATCTTGTGATGGAGATCGTCAACGCCGCACAGCAGGGACAGATATTCTTCCTTGAATGGGAGATGACCTTGAGTTTCAAGAAATACCCGAACTCCACGTTATACGGATCCAGCAGGGTCACGGTCAACGATGAGGGTAAGATCATCGAGCAGAGAGATTACTATGATCTTTGGGGTGATATCTTCGATAACATCCCGAGATTCAATAAGGCATACCGTAAATTCGTGAAAAAGAAGTTTGGTTAGACACATGAACACATACCTGAAAGAATACCAGTGGTCTCAGATCGGGGCGATGCTGAAGAACAACAAACGCATACCAAAGACATGTACCGATGATTGTACCGGCAAGCTGGTGCTCATAACCGGCACCACCTCCGGTATCGGGTACCATACGGCTCTGGCCTATGCATCCCGGGGTGCTGACCTGATCTGTGTGAACAGGAACAAAGAGAAGACCATACAGCTGTGTGAGAAGATAGAACGTGAATACGGGGTCTCCTGCATCTGGTATCTGGCTGATTACACCAGATTGGACGAGGTGCTTGCCGTCGGAAGACAGCTGGCAGCCATGGATCGCGATATCGATATTCTCATCCACAATGCCGGGGTGTTCATGACGAAGAAGTCCATCACCTCCGACGGCTATGAGCAGGTCTACCAGGTGAATTTTCTCAGCTCCTGCATCCTGACCCACATGCTGAAAGACAAGCTCATCGCACAGAAGGAAGCACGGATCCTCTATGTGAACTCAGAGGGCCACCGCTTCGCATTATCGGGAGTGCCGCTTGATGACCCGCACTGGAAGCGGCACCGGTACACCGGACTGAAAAGCTACGGGGTAGCCAAGACGGCCCAACTGCTCTCGCTGATCCCGTTCACCTCCATGTTCGACGGCAGCGGCGTGACGATCAATGCCATGCATCCCGGAGATGTGAAGACGAACATGGGAGAGAACAACGGAAGGATCTACAGGTTCTTCAAACATCTATTCATAAACACCTCTGCCAGGTCCCCAGAACTCTCTGCTCAGGCGTCTACTATCTCGGGGTATCGAACGATCTGGATTCGATCAGCGGCAGATTCTTCAACTTCACCACAGAAGAGATCCCGGCCCCTCACGCCCTCGATGCAGAGGCTGCCTGGAGACTGTGGGATACACTACATGATGCAGGAGTGCTGAGATGAAGGAAACACACCAGAAGCTGGTGATCGTCGGGGCCGGGCTTGCCGGGCTCACCGCTGCGGCATATCTTTCACGTGAGGGGTATGCGGTACAGCTGATCGAGAAGAACGAGAAGTGCGGCGGGATGCTCAACTCCTTCACCCGCGATGGATACCTCTTCGATGCCGGCGCACGGTCTATCGAGAACTCGGGCATCATCAGGCCCATGCTGAAGGATCTAGGTATCGATCTGCCGCTGCTCAACAGCCCGGTATCGATCGGTGTCGGCTCTGAGGTCCTGTCGATCACCGATGAACAGGACATCAGCAGATACATGGATCTTCTCAAAGATCTCTATCCTGAAGACCGTACTGAGATCGACAGCCTCTACCGGGTCATCAGGAAGATCGTGAAGAGCATGCATACCATCTACGGGTTCGATAATCCTGTGTTCACGAAGGATTTCACCCATGACTATCCCTACCTCTTCAAGCAGCTGCTGCCGTGGTTCGGGAAGTTCATCCTGGCGGTCATGCACATGAACCGCATGGATGAACCGATCGAAGGGTTCCTGCGAAAGATCACGAACAACGAGTCCCTGGTATCGATCATCGATCAGCACTTCTTCAAGAGCACTCCGACCTTCTTCGCCCTGGGCTACTTCTATGTCTATCTGGATTATATCTACCCGGAAGGCGGGACGGGCATGCTCACCGCAAGCCTGGCCGACCTGATCAGAGAACAGGGCGGAGAGATCCTGACAGACACGACGATCACCTCGGTCGATGCTGCACAGAAGACGGTGACCGACAGCGAACAGCGGGTCTACAGCTACGACCAGCTGGTCTGGGCTGCCGACCTGAAGAGGCTGTATGCGATCACAGATACTGCGAAGCTCGATCAGCAGATCATTGAGCAGATCGAACACCACAGAAGTGCCATAGAGGCCAGTCGGGGCGGGGATTCGATATTCAGCCTCTATCTGGGTGTCGATCTTCCCAATGAGTACTTCTTTGAACGATCCAACGGACATCTGTCTATACCCCGAGCAGCGAGGGACTCAGAACCACTCATACGAGTGAGCTCGATGAGCTGCTTGAGAACTTCGAGAGCACATCGAAAGAACAAGTCCTGCAGTGGCTCGACCGGTACTGCGAACTGAACACCTACGAGATCTCGATCCCGTCCCTGCGGGACCCTCACCTCTCTCCCGATGGCAAGACCGGAGTGATCATCAGCCTGCTGTTCGAGTATGAACTGATACGGAAGATCGAGGAGGCCAGGTGGTATGATGAGTTCAAGACCGAGGTGGAGGATCGGATCATCAGGATCCTGAGTGATTCCCTCTATAAGGGTCTCGACGATCATATACAGCTGCGGTTCTCATCGACCCCGCTGTCGATCGAACGGCATTTCGGCAGCTCCGAGGGCGGTATCACGGGATGGACCTATGAGAGGGCAGTCCCGGTGATCAGTGACCTGAAGAAGATCCCCAGGTCGGTCAAGACCCCGTTCCCCGATATCTTACAGATCGGTCAGTGGGCCTACAGCCCCGCGGGGATACCGACTGCGATCCTCACAGGCTGGTATGCCGCTGATGCGATCATCGGTGATAAGCAGTAGAGGGGACTCATCCGGCAGGGCTGACTCTCATGCTCCATACAGTGCCAACCGGGACTGCTTCAGACTCTGGTCTCACTACAATTGTATTATCAGAACAGCATAATGTCTTTTGCACAGGACCCATTCCATGGTACAATTGGGAAAAAGTGTGGGGTACCCTGTGTCAGTCAAAACAACAGAATCTTTTCCGATCGTAGGGGTAGGTGCATCAGCTGGTGGATTGGAGGCCTTGAGTGAGTTCTTCGCAGCCATGCCCGAATCTCCCGGAGCTGCATTCGTGGTTGTCCAGCATCTCTCCCCGAACTTCAGATCCCTCATGGATGAGCTGCTCTCGAGGATCACAGATCTTCCGATTCAGATCGTCAGTGACGGCATGCAGATCGAGAAGGACCATATCTATCTTATCCCTCCCAAGATGAACATGACGATCTTCCACCGGAGACTGCTGCTGCAGGAACACCTGCGTTCGAAGCAGCTCAATCTTCCTATCGATATCTTCTTCCGTTCCCTGGCGAAGGATGTGGAGAAAGATGCAGTCGGGATCATCCTCTCAGGGACCGGCAGCGACGGGACCCTGGGGATCAGGGCGATCAAATCGAACGGCGGTATCGCCATGGTCCAGGATGTTCGGTCTTCCAAGTTTGACGGCATGCCCAAGAGTTCCATCGCGACCGGGATCGTCGATGTCATCCTTCCCCCTGCAGAACTGGCACAGCGTCTGGTGGAATACTTCCAGCACCCCCTCTCCCACTCGTCTCTGAATGTGGTCGAAGTCATCGAACACGACGGGACCCATCTGAGTAAGATCATCGAGATCCTGCGGAATCGGTATGATGTCGATTTCTCGCTGTACAAGGAGAGCACCATCATCAGACGGATCGAGAAGAGGATCCATCTGACCCGCAACACATCGGTCGAAGAGTATCTCAAGTATCTGTTCGAGCATGTGGAGGAGGTCTCAGCCCTCTATGATGATCTGCTGATCGGGGTGACCCGATTCTTTCGTGATGAGAAGGCATTCGAAGCGCTCAAAAATGAGATCATCCCGAAGATCTGTGCAGAGAAGCGCAATGATGAGGTCATCCGTCTGTGGATCCCGGGCTGCTCTACCGGAGAGGAGGTCTACTCCATAGCGATCCTGTTCCACGATCATCTGAGAGAGCACAAGCTGCACCGGGTCCTGAAGATCTTCGCGACCGATATCGACAGCAGATCTCTGGAGTATGCATCTACGGGGATCTACCCGGAGAATATCGTCTCAGATGTCCCTGAGGAGTATCTTGAGCAGTTCTTCACCCGAAAGGAGAACCGATACCAGACGATCGAATGCATACGCAGTTCGATCGTCTTCGCACGGCACAACCTGCTCAAGGATCCCCCGTTCTCCAAGCTCGATCTGATCAGCTGCAGGAACCTGCTGATCTATCTGAATACTGATATCCAGCAGAAGGTGATCACCACCTTCTATGCCTCCCTGCAGCCGAAAGGGGTACTGCTGCTTGGCAGCAGTGAAGCTATCGGGGCCCTCTCTGAGTACTTCACCATCATCAGGCATAAAGAGAAGATCTTCAGCAAGAAGCCCGGGAAGGCCCCGGTCTATCATGAGATGATCGTACCCTCCCCGTCACACGCCCCGCTTCATGACGCCCTGCAGGGCAGCAGATACTCCTCGAGTGAATCGAAGCATGTCCCGAAGATAGCCGACTTGATCGATGAGCTGCTTCAGGGGTTCCTTCCCCCGTCAGTCATCATCGATGAGCAGATGACGATCATACACACCATCCATGACATGAGCCGCTATATCCAGCTGGCCCCGGGGGCCGTGAGCCTCGACCTTCTCAAGAATGTCGACAGGGAGCTGTCGATCATTCTCAGCAGTATCATCAGGAACGTCAAGGACAATGATGAAGGGAGCCCGGTAGAACTCAAGGCGATCTCGATCGGTGCATACCCTGAGGTACTGCTGAACATCAGAGCTTTTCGCATCAGGGGTACCTATATCCTCATGTCGTTCGAACAGGAGCCCGTCCATACCCGGACAGAGACCCCTGATACGTATGCGATCTCCACAGAACAGTTCGATACCACGTCCCGGTATCGGGAACACATAGATGAACTGGAGAAGGAACTGCAGTATAAGAATGAGACGATACAGGCCACGGTCGAAGAACTTGAGACCTCCAATGAGGAGCTGCAGTCATCCAATGAAGAGCTCATTGCCTCGAACGAGGAGCTCCAGAGCACGAACGAGGAGCTGCAATCGGTCAATGAGGAGCTCTATACGGTAAACAGCGAGTTCCAGGACAAGATCGAAGAACTCACTGAGCTCAACAGTGATATGAACAACCTGCTGAAGAACACCGAGATCGGGACCATGTTCCTGGACAGGAACCTGCTGATCAGGAAGGTGAACGAGAAGGCAAGCAAGCTTACCCGGGTCCTCCAGCTGGATGTGGGACGTTCTGTGCGGCACCTGAACTATGATCACTTCGATCCTGGTTTCGTCGGCAGGATCGAACAGGTGGTAACAGATCTGCAGAGACAGGAGTACGAGTTCACCGGTGATGATGGGATCAGCACACTTGCCCGGATACAGCCCTACCGCACTGCAGAGGGAGCTGTCGAGGGGATCCTTATCGTGTTCATCGATATCACATCTCTGAAGCAGTCCCAGCTGCGGAACAGGCAGCTGGTGAGCAGACTCGATAGGGCTATGAAGATCGGCGGGATCGGCTGGTGGGAGTTCGATGTGATCACCGGTGAGGTACGAACGAGTGCCTCGAAGCCTGCACTGCTCGGGTATGCACCCGATGAGCTCGGAAGCACCGTGAGCGACTGGACCGAACTGATCCATCCGGAAGATACCGAGCAGGCCCATGCAGCGATGCGGGAGCTGATCGACGGCTCCTCACCGATCTATGAGGCTGAATACCGGCTTCGCTGCAAAGACGGCGGGTATCGCTGGTTCAGGGATTCAGGGACGGTGATCTCTCTGACCGGAAAGGGGGAGACACAGACGGTCGCCGGTGTCGTCATGGATATATCGGAAGAGAAGCAGAACAGCCTCCAGCGGCAGAAGAGTTCGGTACTGCTGTATGATATCCTGTCACTGAACCCTGCTGCCTGTGTCGTGCTCGACGGAGAGGGGACGATCACCTATGCCAATGATCCGGCACAGAAGATGCTCAGGGTCACCGGCAAGCAGATCGCCCAGAGGAGCTTCGATGACAGCAGGTGGCAGATCACCGATACAGAGGGCAAGATGATACCTCCGGAACAGCTGCCCTTCGCTGTGGTGATGAAGACCGGCACCCCGGTCGATAAGATGGTGCACCGTATCACCTATGCAGATGGGGAACATCTTGATATTCAGATAAGCGGTAGAGCATTGTTCTCCGATGCGGGAAGACCGGACGGTGCAGTGTTCATGCTCAATGGACAGAAGAGGACGTAACAGGTGTTGATATGACAGACAAGAGTGCAGACAGCCTGCGGCAGCGGGCCATAGAGACGTTGAAACATCAGGACAGGCAGATAACGGCTGATTCGATCGATCTGCAGACCGTGATCGAGGAGCTCAATATCTATCATATCGAGCTGGAGCACCAGAATGATAATCTGAGGACCAGTCAGTATGAGCTGGAGATGAGCCGGGAGCGGTTCTCGGCCCTGTTCAGGTATGCCCCTGTCGGGTACATCATCTTTGATGATGAATCGGTGATCCATGAGATCAATGAGCTTGCGGGGGCTATGCTGCAGCTGCATGATCAGACGGTCTCAGAGCAGCGACTGTCCTTCACCCGATATATCGATCCTGCACATCAGGATACCTTCTATTTCCATACCAGAAAGGTATTCTCCACCCACTGTATCGACTACTGTGAGATCGAGCTGAAGATCGAGGGCAGGAGGATACCGGTCCGTCTGCAGAGCCAGCTGGACCCCTCCTGCAGCTCCGGGGAGTGCAGGAGGATCCTCTGTTCGATCATTGATATCTCTGAATCGAAGAAGATCCAGCTCGAACTCTTCGAGAACAACATCAGACTGCAGAAGACCCTCGAGGAACTGCAGAGCACACAGAGACAGCTCATCGTATCAGAACGGCTCTCAGCCGTGGGTCAGCTCACTGCAGGGATCGCCCATGATTTCAACAACATCCTCAGCGGTATGATGGGCTATGCAGAGCTGCTCAATATATCAGAACGGCACCCGCAATGGATGCACAGCCATCTGGACGCCCTCCTGGAGGCAGGGGAACGGGCTTCCCGTCTGGTCAAGCAGCTGCTTGATTTCAGCAGCATCAGTATCAGTGACCTGCATGTCTTCGATATGAGAGAAGTACTGGAAGACTGGTTCGCATTCATACGGCATACGATCGCAGAGCAGATCCAGTTCTCCCTGCAGATCCCCGAATCCGGGGACTTCCTGATCTTCGGGGATCCCGAGCAGGTCCGTCAGGTGCTTACCAATCTGGCGATCAATGCCAAAGATGCCATACAGCAGAATGGAAGGATCGAGGTGCGGCTGAGCATGGGAGATGACAATCAGGTCATCATCGAGCTTTCCGATACCGGAAGCGGTATCAGTCCCGAGGTGCTCGAGCATATCTTCGAGCCGTTCTTCACCACCAAGGTGATAGGAAAGGGAACAGGTCTCGGTCTTTCACAGGCCTACGGTATCATGAGACAGCATGACGGATCAGTCGAGGTGGAGAAGAACATCCCGACCGGTACGATCTTCCGTCTCAGGTTCCCGCTGGCTGCAGAGACAGAAGCAGATCACAGTACCGCTGCCACGGAGAAGAGGCCTCAGGCACTTACCCAGACGAGCGGTAATGAGACCCTGCTGCTCGTTGAGGATGATAAGCATATGAGGAATGCTGTCAGGCAGATGCTGGAGAACCTGGGATACCATGTCATCACAGCCGGTGATGGTATCGACGGGATCCATGCGTACTGGGCCCACCGGGATTCGATCAGGCTGGTCATCACCGACCTGGTCATGCCCGATATGGGGGGAGCGGAATTGATCCGAACGATCCATGAGGAGGCCCCGCAGCTTCCAGTGATCCTGATCACCGGATACCCGCTGCATACCGAGGTCCTTGATGAGATACGAGAATCGGTTACGTTGCTGAAGAAGCCCTTCTCCCTCTCCACGCTCTCACTCCTGCTGCAGGAGACCCTGCAGCACACAGATGCAGACAGCTGAGTGAATGCAGACGGCTTGGTGCAAGTATACAGCCGTCTTTCATATGCAGAGCACTCTATTCTTTGCTGCCTGTCTCCTCTCAGCTGATGGATCCTCTGCACAGCTTCGTGTATGATTGGCCAGAGAAGAGGACTTCACTCTGGCCTTCTGCAGGGAATCGCGACCTGCTCTGGCCTGCAGCAGATCACCGGCAACGGTGATCCGGGCACCAGTCTTGAAAGAGAGCTCTTCATATGGCCACGGGCTTCTTGAACTGACTTGCTAAATATGGTTATGTAGAGATTACTTGAGAACTACGATCAATCTGGTTATATATGGAGTTACGATATGAACGATTCACATACTGATGAGAATTTCGCCGAACTGTTTGCACAAAGCATGAACGAAGAGGTGAAACCCCTTGAGCCCGGCCAGCTGCTGGAGACTGAGATCGTCTCGATCTCAGGGGGCTGTGTCTTCCTGCAGCTCAGCGGGAAGAGCGAGGGTCAGATAGATGCAGAAGAACTGACTGATAAAGATGGGAACATGACGGTGGAAGTCGGTGATACGATCAAGGCCTACTTCCATTCTGCCAAGAACGGAGACCTGCTCTTTACCACCCGAATACACGGCGAGAAAGCCGGGAGTGCCATACTGGAGACTGCGTTTCTGAATAAGATCCCCATCGAGGGGGTTGTTGAGAAGGAGATCAAGGGCGGCTACCAGATCACAGTAGGCGACACCCGTGCCTTCTGTCCCTATTCACAGATCACCCTGAACAGGGCTGATTCTCCAGAGGATTTCATAGGCACCAAACAGACATTCAGGATCACCGAGTACAAAGAGAACGGACGAAATCTTCTGGTATCTCGCAGAGTCATTCTGGAAGAGGAACGAAATGCGACGATAGAGGAACTGAAGAAGACCCTGAAGGAACACATGACCATAACCGGTACGGTCAGGTCTCTCCAGGATTTTGGTGCTTTTGTCGATATCAGTGTCCTACGGGCATTGCTCCCGATCTCGGAGATCAGCAGAGAGCGCATCACCGACCTGCACAAGGTCTTGAGCGTAGGTCAGGAGATCGAGGCTTCCATCATCAAGCTGGATTGGAAGAATGAACGGATCACGTTGAGTATGAAAGCCCTCCTTGCAGATCCCTGGGACAGTATCACGACAGACTATTCGGTGGGGTCCACCTATGAGGGGACTGTAGCACGACTTACCAATTTCGGAGCTTTTGTCACGCTGGAACCGGGTCTGGATGGTCTTATCCATATTTCTGATCTGCCAGGTGAGAGCCGTGATACCGATGGTGGCAAACCGGTAAAACAGGGTCAGACCATACAGGTACAGATCACCAACATCGATGCAGAGAGGAGAAGGATGTCGTTGAAGCCCGTCTCCTCAGTCCAGGTGGATAAAGCGTTCACCCAATATATGGAACCTGAATCGGATACCTATAACCCTTTTGCAGAGCTGCTGAAAGACCGAACAGATAAGAAGAAGAAATAGTGTAGTAGTAGTAGTAGTGATGACCGATACCCAGGTATCGGTCATCATCGTAGATTATGAGGTGGAGAGTAGAGAGTCCAGGATACTGTCTGCACCCCCATCCTCTCTGCACCTGTCGTGACTGTCCCGATCATCTCATAGTGTTCACAGGACCTGCAGGACTCTGCAGTTCATGATCTTGTACCTGATACTCGATCCGTATCGTGGTCTCTCCCCCATCCCGGTATGCATAGGAGATACCGTCATCATAGGTATAGGATCTCCTATGATGTGTCTTCTCATCAGGATCGACTATGATCAGAAAACTCACCCGGGACAGATCGATATCATCTGTTGAGTCACAGCTGTAAAAAACATCGATGTTCCAGAACTTGGTCCACAAACCCGATATCTCAAACCCCAC
>LQAF01000248.1_pt1 | contig 11446 bp, 14 predicted proteins | sample 1535781 | NCBI WGS metagenome assembly LQAF01 (sample SAMN04331583, study PRJNA305678) | bioreactor metagenome | isolation source: bioreactor_2 inoculated with Wadden Sea sediment 2nd replicate of a... | place: Germany:Bremen
AGATACACCACCTAACACCTTATACACAACTTTTGATTATATCTCTCCGCGGATCTGGCTGGGTATTAAGCTGCTGTCGATGTATCCGAAGGTCCGGCCAGGGGAAATGATCAAAGTCAAAGAAGGACATATCAACATAGCGGTCCGTCACCGGACATGTGTCGAATGCCTTCCGAAGGTACATGCTGCCTGACAAAAATGAAGCGATTCAGGGGGCCATGGCCGTGCAAAATATCCAAGCCGGTGGTGGTCAACATCTGGTCAACATTTCAGGGAGGGGCAAGAAAGCTAAGTGGCTGGAATTAAAACTAATATAGTGGGGTGAGTGACGGGACTTGAACCCGCGGCCACCAGGGCCACAACCTGGTGCTCTACCAACTGAGCTACACCCACCGCAAAAAAACTCAATATATTTATCAGAATCCTAATTGTTTTTCAACTGTTTTTTTCAAAATTCGCCCGGACCGTATCTCAACATTTAAACATTGACCTGATCCGGTAGTTTGACTATTATTCCGGATACAAAAAATAGGACTGTCAGAAAAGGAACGATATGAATTCTTTGCTCATATTTGTTGTCAGGCTCATTCTAGGACTGGTGTTCGGCATTCTTCTGATCCGGGTTTTCCGGCCTGAATGGGGGATTTTTCACGGTGTTATCACCGGCCTGATCCTGGTGGCCCTGGCCTATGCCTTGCGGTACTTTAAAACATCCAAAGCCGGAAAAAAAGGATAAGCCCAGTGGAAAACATCATTCTTGGTACGGCCGGCCATATTGATCACGGCAAGACCAGCCTGGTCAAAGCGTTGACCGGCATCGAGACCGACCGCCTCAAAGAGGAAAAGCAGCGGGGCATCACCATAGAGCTGGGGTTCGCCTTTCTGGACCTGCCCGGGGGCACCCATATCGGCATCGTAGACATGCCGGGTCACGAAAAATTCGTGAAAACATGGTGGCCGGATCTTCGGGCATTGATGTGGTGGCCATGGTCATTGCCGCGGACGAAGGCGTGATGCCCCAGACCCGGGAGCACATGGAAATCTGCCATCTCATGGGCATCGAACACGGGCTGATCGCTTTGACCAAAACCGATCTGGTGGATGAAGACCTGCTGGAACTGGCCATGGAAGATATCCATGACTTTGTGGATGGCACGTTTCTGGAAGACAAGCCGCTGATTCCGGTATCTTCGGCCACGGGTCAGGGCCTGAACGAGTTTGTTGCGGCCCTGGAAAAAATCTGCAATCTGCTGCCGGAAAGAAAATTCTCTTCTATCTTTCGGCTGCCCGTTGACCGGGTGTTCAGCATGAAAGGGTTCGGCACGGTAATCACCGGCACCCTGACCTCCGGCCAGGTCAAAGTGGGAGAGGACATAATGGTCTATCCCAGACGGATCGTCTCAAAGGTCAGGGGAATCCAGGTCCATTCCAGCAGTGTGAACAAAGCCGGTCCCGGTACCCGGACCGCCATCAACTTCCAGGGGCTGGACAAAGAATCGGTAAGGCGGGGCGATATTCTTTCAACCCCGGATACCCTGATCGAAAGCTATATGGTGGATGCCGGATTCCACTACCTGAAATCCAATGCCAGACCCGCAAAAACCCGGACCCGGGTGCGCTTCCATTCCGGCACCAGTGAAATTTTAGGATACATGGTGCTGCTGGACAGAGATGAACTGTTGCCAGGCGAAGATGCACTGGTGCAGTTCCGGCTGGAATCCCCGGTCTGCTGCGTCAAGGACGACCGGTACGTGATCCGAAGCTATTCCCCGGTAAAAACCATCGGAGGCGGGGCTGTCCTCAATCCGGTGGCAAAAAAATACCGGCATATGGACCCAACCGTGACCCAGGGGCTGGCGGCCCTATCAGAGGATGATCCGGAACAGACCATTGTGTTTTTTCTGTCTTTGAACGGATTCGAGGGATTAAGTTTCAATGACCTGAGAATCATGACCAACCTGACGGACAAAAAACTGACTGCCGCGCTTCAGAAACTGCTGGCCCAGCAAGCAGCCATCCAGACGGACAAGGAAAAGCAGACGTTTGTCAGCGGGGTGATTTTCGATGACTTCAAACACAAGGCATTGGAAAAAATCCGGCAGTACCATGATGCCAATCCGTTGAAAGAAGGCATGCCCACCCAGGAGCTCAAATCCAAGTTCCGTTATATCAAGGACCCCAGATTCTTCAACATCCTTTTCACCCGCCTTGAAAAGGAAAATGCGGTCATCCAGGACAAAAACCTGGTGAAGCTGGCGGATTTCAAAGTGGCATTACAGGTGGACCAGCATCAGATCAAGGAGGACATTATCAAAATCTACCGGTCCACCGGCCTGACACCGCCCTTTTTCCGGACCGTGTGCCAGGACCTGGATCTGGACAAAAAACCGCCATGGATGTGCTGCAAATGCTGATCGACGAAAAACAGATCATCAAAACAAAGGATGACCTGTATTTTGACGTCCAGGCCATGGCCCGGCTGGAAGCGGAACTGGTGGCATTCCTGAAGAAGAGCGACTCCATCACCACCCCGGAATTCAAGGACATGACCGGTATTTCCAGAAAATTTGTGATTCCGTTGATCGAGTATTTTGATGCCATCCACCTGACCATCCGGGTAGGGGACACCCGGCAACTGCGAAGAAAATCATAGCCGGTTTCCAGGGTCCAAGCCCTTGTCCGCGTACAGACAAGGGAATCACCTCAGCTTTTGAATCAGGGAATCCACAATGCCGTCCAGATACGGCAACCCGGAATGGGTCAGCCTGAATCGCAGACGATTGTCCCCTGCACTGCCGGATTTAAAAAAGCTCCGGAGCCATGATCTGCCAGCCGCTTCATCAGGGCCAGAATATCCGGATGAAGCCTCCGGACATCAACCCCTTTGTCTGTGCGCAACCCCAGCATGATCCGTTCCATCATTTCCTGGTTCGGACTCAAAATTTCATGATCTTCCCAGGGCATGCGGCCGGCTGCCAGATGATCCAGCCAGGCGCGGATATCGGATGGATTCCAGAATCGCACCGGACCGTTGGCCTGCAAAAACGCCGGAATACGTTCCTGGTCCAGCGTCAGGGACTTTTGGACTCCAGTCATTTGCGGCAGAAAAGAATGGGCCGACGGTCCGATTCCAATATATGCCCCCCGTTCCCAGTAACGGGTGTTGTGAACGGATCGGAACAGCCGACCCTTTGCAAAATTGGACACTTCATAATGCGCATATCCGGCATTTTCCAGCACCCGGGAGGTGTGTTTAAAGAAATGACTCCGCCGTTCCGGATCACAGGGTTTAAAACGGCTGTTTTCATATTGATCAAACAACGGGGTGCCCGGTTCCAGAGTGAGCATATAACAAGACAGATGCGGCACATGCAGCGCCACAGCCGTATCCAAATCAGCCTGCCACACATCCAGCGTTTCGTTTGGCAGGGCATACATCAGGTCCAGGCCGATATTGGAAAACCCGGCTCGGTTTGCATCGGACAAGGCCTCAAATACCTGCTCCCTTGTATGAATCCGGGACAGAAAAGACAGTTTGGCCGGATCAAATGACTGGGCTCCGATACTCAGGCGGTTGACTCCCAACTCCCGGATGGCTGTCAGATAGCCGGATTCCAGCGTCCCCGGGTTCACCTCCAGGGTGATTTCCGCACCCGGTGCCATGCCAAATGACTGATAAACGGTTTCCAGAATCCTGCCGGTCTCGGACACGGACAGCACTGACGGGGTTCCGCCTCCCAGATAAAGACTTTGCAGCGGTGACTGAAGCCCGGTCTTTTTCATTTCAGACCACATGCGGATCTCTTTGCAGACCCCATCCAAATAAGCCGGCATCAAAGACCGGTCCGTGACCGAGAAAAAGTCACAATACGAACATTTTTTTATGCAAAACGGCACATGCAGATATAAAGACCAGCTCCCGGGCAAGCCGGGTGTCGTTCGGGTCATGGGGGCGCTTCCTTTTTTGCAGTCGGGGTTTCGGGGGAATCCGTTTATATTTATGATTATACCCTCATGCCTGATCACCGGTCAACCTGAGTGTCTCGGATTTATCAAACGAAGCTTGAAACTTGAACAAAGGATGTGATAAAAACAAGTTTTCATCATAACCATGACCAATGCATATTTAACATACGATCACAGGAGTCTGCCATGCCAGGATTTGAACTGTTCGGCGACAAAGAGCGGAAAGAAGTGACCGATGTCTTGTCCACCGGCGTGTTAATGCGGTACGGATTCGACGCGGCAAGAAACGGCCATTACAAAGCCTGGAATTTGAGCACACCTTATGTGAAATAACAGGATCGGCCCACAGCCATCTGTGTTCCAGCGGAACGGCGGCCTTGTCCACCGCCATGGCTGCCTGCGGTATTGGGGCCGGAGATGAAGTCATTGTCCCGCCCTTCACGTTTGTGGCCACATTCGAGGCTGTGCTCCAGGCAGGGGCCGTGCCGGTATTCGGTGAAATCGATGACACGCTGTGCCTGAACCCGGACCGGCTGGAAGCGGTGCTGACCCCGAAAACAAAGGCGGTGGTCCCGGTGCACATGTGCGGCGCCATGGCCCGCATCGATGAAGTCAAGGATTTCTGTGACCAGAAAGGCCTGATCCTGCTGGAAGATGCCTGCCAGTCTTTAGGAGCCACCTTTAGGGGACAACACCTGGGCACCTTCGGCAATGCCGGATGCTTTTCATTCGATGCGGTCAAACCGTGACCTGCGGCGAAGGCGGGGCCGTGATCACCGACGACCAGGCCGTCTATGACCGCTGCCATCAATACGCGGACCACGGCCATGATCACCTGGGCGGACCGGACCGGGGCGCAGACGGCCATCCTGTCTTGGGCATCAATTACCGCATCTCGGAACTCAATGCCGCTGTCGGGCTGGCCCAGCTCAGAAAACTGGACCAGATCCTGGAGATCCAACGCAAACACAAACAGGTGCTTAAGGATGCCATGTCCAACCTGCCCGGCGTCTCATTCCGGCACCTGCCGGATCCGGCCGGGGACTCCGCGACATTCCTGAGTTTCATGCTGCCCGATGAAGACACAGCCCGCAAAGCAGCCAAATCCCTGGCGGAGAGCCATGTCCCCTGCCCTTACTGGTATGACAACAACTGGCACTATTTCAGAAAATGGGATCATCTGAAAACCATGGCCTGTGCCGCGCCCCCGGTGGCACGCCTGTGCCCCAACCTGCCTGATTATTCAACGATGCTGCTGCCGGAATCCGATTCGCTCATGAAACGCACCCTGTCCATGCAGATCATGCTGTCCTGGACCGATCAGGAACTGGACAGGCGGGTGGCAGCCATCCAGACAGCGTTAAAAAACATCTGACTTTTTGAACAGACCACTATTGAACAGACAACCAAATTCAACAAACAATCTGTTGAACAGACAAAAGGACCCCCATGTTCAGAAACTTTAAACTGGTGCCCCGGGTCATCTTCGGCCGGGGTTGTTTTTCCCAGCTCGATGAAATCCTGTCCCATCAGCGAACCGCCCCGGAAGACTGGGTGGTTTTTGTCACTGATGACGTGTTCACCGGAACGTCACTGACGTCCCGGATTCCACTTCATGATCGGGACATGCTGTTGTACGTAAATGTGGATGATGAGCCCAAAACCGGGTATGTGGACCAGCTCACCCAACAGGTAAAAGATGCCAGACCCGGGCTGCCCTGCGGCGTGGTGGGCATCGGCGGCGGGTCCACCATGGATCTGGCCAAGGCCGTTTCCCTGATGCTTACCAACCCTGGATCTTCCTCCCAGTATCAGGGGTGGGATCTGATCAAACATCCGGCCGTGTATCATGCGGCCGTTCCCACCCTGTCCGGCACCGGTGCCGAGGTATCCCGCACCACTGTGCTCACCGGACCGGAAAAGAAACTGGGCCTGAATTCCGACTACACCGTATTCGACCAAGTGGTTCTGGACCCGGAACTGACAGCCGGGGTCCCCAAAGACCAGCATTTCTACACCGGCATGGACTGCTATATCCACTGTATCGAATCCCTGGCCGGCACCTATCTTAACGAATTTTCCAAAGCTTATGGAGAAAAATCCCTGGGCCTGTGCCGCCAGGTGTTTCTGGAAGACCACCCGGACTCGGCGGATAAACTGATGATGGCCTCGTTTTCGGTGGCATGAGCATTGCCTATTCCCAGGTGGGGGCATGCCATGCCCTGTCCTACGGCCTGTCGTATCTGCTGGGTATTCACCATGGGGTGGGATGCTGCATCGCATTCGATGCACTGGAGGATTATTATCCGGAAGGCGTGAAAGAATTCCGGCAGATGATGGAAAAATCCGGGGTGGACATTCCCAGACAGGTTACCCAGGGCCTGACTGTTGATCAGATGGATGTCATGATCAATGTGGCCCTTGGGCTGGCGCCTTTATGGGAAAACTGCCTGGGCGAAAACTGGCAGACCATCATGACAAGAGGCAAGGCACGGTCTTTGTTTCTAAAAATGTAAAGGATCTTAGTCATGCCCATTGCTGTTATCCCTTCCCGGTACGGTTCCAGCCGGCTTCATGGAAAACCGCTGATGCCGGTCGCAGGCAAACCCATGATCCAGCGGGTCTATGAACTGGCAAAGAAATCCCCGGAGGTGACCAGTGTCTGGGTGGCCACGGATGACGACCGCATTGTCAAAGCGGTGGAAGCGTTCGGCGGCAACGCGGTCATGACATCGGACACCTGCAGGTCCGGCACTGACCGGGTGGCGGAAACCGCGAACCTCCTCAATCTGCCACCGGATGACATTGTGATCAATATCCAGGGAGATCAGCCGGTGTTCGATCCGAAATCCCTGAATGACCTGATCTCCCCGTTTGACCGCGGCCCTGCGGTGGAAATGTCCACCCTGGCTTTTAAAATTGTCAATCCCCGGGAGATCATTGATCCCAAGGATGTGAAGGTGGTGTTTGACACACGGGGGCACGCCCTGTATTTTTCCAGGGCACAAATCCCGTTTCCCAGGGATGCCGGCACCCAGTCCGATTACTACAAACACCTGGGGTTTTACGCTTATAAAAAATCCTTTCTGGACCGGTTTGTTTCCCTACCCACCGGCCGGTGCGAGGCCGTGGAGAAATTGGAGCAGCTCAGGGCCCTGGAACATGGCTTTTCCATCCATGTGGCAGTGACCGCATTTGATTCCCCGGAAATCGATCTGCCCGAAGATATCCAACGGGTGGAAAAGGCGCTGCTGAAATGCTGAACCCAACCCAAACCCATTACAAAATCATTCATACCACCTGCCATACCCAGTGGGGGGGGCTGGAAAAACGCATTTTCAACGAAGCGGTATGGATGCGAAATCACCGCCACCAGGTGATCCTGGTGGCCCCCAGAAACTCACAATTGTTCTTACGGGCCAAAAAAGAACGATTTCATGTCTATCCCATCTCTTTTTCCCGAATGGGCGTTATCAGAGATTACCGGAGCCTGGTCCGGATCTTTCAGAACGAACTGCCGGATATCGTGAACACCCACGGCAACAATGACACCAAGGTTGCACTGCCGGCAGCTGAAAAGACAAATATTCCCTGTCGGATACTGTCCCGGCACATCAGCGCGCATGTAAAAAATTCCTGGTATAACCGCCGTTTATACAAGCAGTTGTGCCATTATGTATTCACCACAGCGAATTATACCACCCGGCATCTGCAAACCCTTTTCAATCTCAAAGACACACAGATTTTTTCCATTCCCAGCGGAATTCTACCCCCTGACACACTGCCCCCCAGGGACTCGGCCAGAAAACATCTGGCTGAGACGTTTGGAAGCCCGCCAGATACCCGTTTTGTAGGATTTGTGGGCCGCCTGTCCAAAGACAAGGGGGTCACTACCCTGGTGCAGGCATTCAAACAGGTGTTCCAACACATTCCTCATCACCTGGTCCTGGTGGGAAACGGCCCGGATGTGTATCAAAAGCGGCTTGAAAAAATGACCCAGGATCTGGAAATCTATTCCCGAACCCATTTCATGGGATTCACGGATGATGTCTGGCCTGTTTACCGAGCTCTGGACTGCAAGGTGCTGGCATCTGAAAATATCAACGGCATTCCCTTTGAAGGGATACCTCAGGCGCTTTTGGAAGCCATGTATTGTGACTGTCCGGTCATTGGTTCAAAACCGGCGGCATCCCGGATATCATTCGGCATGGCGATACCGGACTGCTGTTCGATCCCGGGGATGCCGACACCCTGGCACAACAGATCAGGCAGACCCTGTACGGGGAAACCGACACCCGGAAACGGGTAGAAAATGCCCGGGGAAATGTTCAGAAATCTCACACCCTGGACGCCATGGGAAAAGCCATTTTACGGATTTATCAGCTCCACCAGATCAAATTGGACCAACAAAGACATATCGGGGATTCACGAAAAAATACAGATACACCGTAACGCGAGTCTCAGCTAACCGATTTTTTTTTTCTTTTCAGATGAAATTTGGCATACTTGTAGAACGTGCCTTCAAAATTCGAAAAGGCAATGATGAAACCGGCCCATCCGTCCAGAAATCCCCGTTTGAGCACATAGATGGAAAATGCGGCCCACAGGCCGTGGAATACGGCCGCCCACATACTGGACCGTTTTCTGCCTTCCTCAAGTTTTTCAGCCCCCAGAGTGGAATACCGGTTGGCTTTGTGAATGATCTCCTCCAGATTCTTGAACGGAATCTGGTCAATGTCAGCGGTCATGGTTCCGCAGGTTTTTTCACTGATCACCTCATACCGCTCGTGAACCGGGTCGTCCATGAATCTCAACGTCCCTTTCCGGAACAGCTGGGGCTGGCGGAAATCCGGATAAAATCCGCCGTGGCGGATCCATTTTCCCATAAAATAGTTGCGCCGGGGAACATAATAGGCATCGTTGCTTTCCGGATCTGCAATGATTGTTCGGATTTCCTCTTTGGCGGAAGGGGTACACCGTTCATCCGAATCCAGGCTGAAAATCCAGTCATGGGTGCAGGCGGAAATGGCCTGATTTCTCAAATCTCCGAATCCTTTGAACGGAATCTGGACCACCCGGGTGCCAAGATCTTTAGCAATGGCAGCGGTGGCATCGGTGCTGAAAGAATCCGCCACCACAATTTCGTCGGCCCAGGCCACGCTTTGAATGGCATCCCTGATTTTGTCTTCCTCGTTATACGCAATGATGTAAACTGATAACTTTGCCATAAATCAGCTGTCCTTGTCCGCTGGTTTCACTGGAATGGATGATTGACTTTTTCCCAGGCTGTCTAACCCGTTATGGCACACACAAGTGTCTGCAGCCATGGCTCTTTCCAGCAGCCGGTCATTGTCCGGCACCCGGGTCCGGGGATTTTCCGGATGCCACAGATGATAGCATATGGCCCGAAACGGATGTTCTTTTCGAATCAGGCCATGTTTGAACAACCGGACGGCAAATTCGGAATCCTCCCGGCCCCATCCCTCGAAATCATGGTTGAATCCGTTCACCGCCACGACATCTGCTCTGAAAACACCCATATTGCAGCTTCGGATGCCGGACAGCCGGTGCCCTTTTTCAGGCTTGGAAAAATCGGAATCCGAAAAATATGGTGGGCATTACCCAGATGCCCGGACAAAGCACCAAAATCAAGCGGCCCAAAAAACGGCCAGCACTCATATCAAACGCTGCAGAGGCGATCTCATCCACCAACACCCGCTTGCCCTGAAAAAAACACCCCGGCTCCGCCAGAGCCAGATGGTCCGAGATGAAATGCCGGTCCGGAATACAATCCCCGTCCAGAAACACCAGGTAATCACCCGATGATACGGCGACCGCTTTGTTCCTCGCCAGGGCCGCCCGAAACCCCCGGTCTCTCTGCCAGATATGGAAAACACCGGACCGGACCGGTTCTCAAAAGCCGTCAGCATGGCCTCTGTTCCGGGGCCGGACCCATCGTCCGCCACCAGGATTTCATCCGGAATCCGGGTCTGGGCAACCAGGGCTTCCAGCACTTTTTTCAACGCATCCGGCCGGTTATAGGTGGTAACGATCACGGACAATTTCATTTTTCCCCCGTTTTTCCCCGGATGACATCATGGACCCGGACCACAGACAGGTCTTTCATACATCTGAAATCATACCGGGTACAGGGGAGTTTCGCATAACAGGGGGCACAGGCGAGGTCCAGCCGGATCACGGTGTGAATATCCCCATAAGGTCCCGTGCGCACCGGATTGGCCGGGCCGAAAATGGCGAACACCGGAATGTCCAATGCAGCGGCCAAGTGCATGGGGCCGGTGTCGTTGCATACAAAAAATGCGGCCCGTCGGATCACGGGGATCAGCTCCTTGAGCCGGGTTTTCCCGGCAATGGAGATGGCATTTCCCTTTGAACGGGCCACCACGATTTCAGCGACACCCGCTTCACTGGCCGAAGCAATGATGACACAGGGCAGCGAAAGGCGGGAGGCCAGTTCCCCGAATTTTTCCGCCGGCCACTGATTGGCCGGCTTCCCGGCTGACGGAGCCATGACCACAAACTTTTCCGGCAAGTGTTGCAGAATATCCGGGACCGGTTCATAGGGAGCCAGAGGGTAATCAATGGAATCTGCCGCGCATCCCATGAACCTGGCAATCTCCAGATACCGGTCTATGGCATGGATATTCATGCTGCCATGAATTTTATGAGTATAAAAAAACGGACTGCCCTCATCCGATTCCTTGAATCCCAGCCGGACAGGGGCCTTGGAAAACCAGGTGATCACCCCGGACCTGAAAAGCCCGGACAAATCAATGGCCACATCATATTCTGTCCGGCCCAGATGTTTTTTCAACGATACAATCTCTTTGACGGTTTTGCCCAGACGGGACCACTCTTTCCACCGGTCTTTCTTGATGACCCACAAAGTTTGGATCATGGGATGACCTTCCAGAAAAGTGTGCAGGCCCTCGGCCACCACCCAGTCCACCCGGGCATGGGGAAACTGCTTTTTGATGGCCGACAGAAACGGCAGTGAATGGATGATATCGCCAAATGCGCTGGGTTTGATGATCAGAATTTTGTCAATGGATGAAAACAGTTTCTTTCTCCTTGAATTCAGGATGCCTGTCCTGACTCCAGAATCCGGCAGCAGGTGTCAAACACTCTGTCCACCGTAATCCGGTCCATACAGGCATGGTCAGTGGGGCACTCGTCTTTCAGACATGGAGCACACGAAACCGGCACCCGGATCAAGGTACTGGTCGGGCTGTCCGGAGAGGTGGCCACCGGGTCCGTGGAACCGATCACCGCCACCTGGGGAATATTCAGGGCTGCGGCCGCATGCATGAGTCCGGAATCATTGGTCACAAACAGATCACACTGCTGAATCAGGGCAAACGCCTGACCCAAAGTGGTCTTCCCTGCCAGGTTCACACAGCTGCCCGGTGCCATGGTTGAAATCCGTTCGCCCAACGCATGATCCCCGGGGCCGCCGAAA
>LQAF01000252.1_pt1 | contig 11352 bp, 9 predicted proteins | sample 1535781 | NCBI WGS metagenome assembly LQAF01 (sample SAMN04331583, study PRJNA305678) | bioreactor metagenome | isolation source: bioreactor_2 inoculated with Wadden Sea sediment 2nd replicate of a... | place: Germany:Bremen
TATAGGGCTTTTTGTCAAACTGTCCAACGTCGCATCCAGGGCCATGGACTGTCTGGCGCCCGGGCGGATGCAGTTCATGCGGCAGTCCGTGCAGCCGGCAGATCATGGGCCTGAACGTGTACAATGTGCAGCGGTCCCGGAGATTGAGCGGGCACATGCGTTTCAGGGATTGATTGATATTGCCGTGGGCAAAGGTTTGTTTGACATAGTCTTCCGCTCTGGTGCTGATTTGTTTTTGCCGGACCGCTTCCATTTGCCGGAACCCGCTAATCAAAAATGCCTTCTCAATATACGTGTGATGGAAAAATAGGGAAGTGCAGCAGTTGTCGCTGCAACCGGAACAGTGAAAAGAATATTGTGCGGCCACCCGATCATAAGCGGCATCCATTTTTCCGTACAGCCGGATTAAACACGAAAAGTCAAATGATGTGGTGCTCATATATAAGCGGCTATACCAGAGGATTGGGTAGAAAAAGTTTGGAATAAACTTCAAGGGCATGTCGATCCGTCATGCTGGCGATTGCGTCACAGACCGAGCGCTTCAGGCTGTTTTTATCGTGATCCCAGGGGGCCATTTCCATTTTTTCCAGTTCCAGCTGCAGGTGATCCGGGTAGCGGATGAAATGAAGATACAGCCCCTCAATAATTTTTTGGCTTTGATAAATTCGTTGTGAACCCCTGGAGACCGGTAGACTTTTTCATAAAGGAATTTTCTCAGGATGGTCATGGCACCGAAAATATCCTTTCCGATCTCCAGAACGAACCGGCCGTTTTTCGGGCCGCTGTGGCTCACCAGGTTTTCAATCATGGTGCTGGCCCGAACGGAATGGGTTTTCCCCAGTTTCTTGAGGCAGATGTCCGGTACTTGATCCATCGTGATCACTTTGCCCCGGAGGGCATCGTCCAGATCATGATTCAGGTAGGCCATGATATCGGCAACCCGGACAATCCGGCCTTCCACCGTGACGGCGGTTTCACCCGGTACCGCCGGAATGATGTTTCCGAATCCTTTGGAATGCTTTAGGATGCCGTCTCTGACTTCCCGGGTCAGATTGAGCCCCCGCCCTTTGTTTTCAAGCGAGTCTACCACCCGGAGACTCTGGTTGGAGTGGGTAAAGTATGGCGAATGGACCTCTGTGAGAGCGACCTCCCCGGCATGCCCGAACGGGGTGTGGCCCAGATCATGGCCCAGTGCGATGGCTTCGGCCAGGTCTTCGTTCATGCGCATGGCCCGGGCGATGTTTCGGGCGATTTCCGCCACCTCCAGGGTATGGGTCAGCCGGGTACGGTAATGATCCCCCAACGGAGACAGAAATACCTGGGTTTTGTATTTAAGGCGCCTGAAGGAATTGGAATAAACAATGCGGTCCCGGTCCAGTTGAAACGGAGTTCTTATGGTACATGCACCGGATTCAGGCGATCGTCGGGTCGCTTGGGAGCTCAGGGTGCCGTAGCGGGAGAGAAAATCCCTCTCGCGGTTTTGAAACATCTCCTTGATGTTCAGTTCCGCCCCGGATTCAGGCAAATTTGTTTTTAATACTTTCATAAATCCATATTGCGGTTTTGTCAGAATAGTTTAAAATACAACATTTTTGAAAAATGCAAGGAAATGGGAGGTCGGGAAACTCGGAGGAGGAAGATAATTCTGGTGTTCGATAAAGAAAAAAGAAAGAGATCCGATGATGAAACGTTTATGCGGATCGCCCTGGATCAAGCGGAGAAAGCTTTGGAAAAGGGGGAGTTTCCGGTGGGGTGCGTGATTGTTCAGGAGGGCCGGGTGATGAGCCGGGGTGGCCGGACCGGTACGGTTTTGAACACAGGGCGGCGAAACCTGATCAGCGAGGTGGATCATGCGGAGATCCTTGCCTTGAGACAGCTTGAAACATGTCCGGTGCCGGTCGTACCGGCAAAATGTGTCTTGTATTCAACCATGGAGCCATGCCTGATGTGCTTTGGTGCCATTTTGCTGTCCGGGATTCAGACGATCGTCTATGCGTTTGAGGACCCCATGGGCGGAGGATCGGCTTGTGATCTCTCATCGTTGCCGATCCTATATAAAAACTCCGGGATTCAGATAAAAAAAGGGGTCTGCCGTCGGAAAAGTCTTGATCTTTTTTTTAAATTTTTTAATAAAAAGGACAATCAATACTGGAAGGACAGTCTGCTGGAACAGTATGTACGGGACCAGAGGCAACGGCTGGCGGTTAAATAAATATTGCTTTTTTATAAATTGTCTTTTATAATAGCAAGGTTATGCTTGTTTGATATCAATGTAAGTTTTTTTAGATGTAACTGGGTTGGACCCGTAGCAGGAGGTGTTAAAATATCTAAGCAAGGACGACAGGATCAATTGAATGTGAACAAGGGAATCCGGGCGGCAGAAGTCCGTGTCATCGGCGCTGACGGCGAACAGATCGGCATTATGCCGGTGGCGGAAGCATTGAGGATCGCTGAAGGGCAGAGCCTGGATCTGGTGGAGGTGTCTCCGGATGCCAAGCCGCCGGTCTGCAAGATAATGGACCACGGAAAGTTCAAATACGAGCAGACCAAAAAGAAACAGGAGGCCAAGAGAAAACAGAAAACCACGCAGATCAAGGAGATAAAGGTCCGACCGAAAACTGACGACCATGACCTGGCGACCAAGGTCCGGCACATTGAGAAATTTATCAGCAACAACGATAAGGTGAAAATCACTCTGGTGTTCCGGGGACGTGAGGTGATGCTGCGGGAACAGGCCAATGCTGTGCTGGAAAAAGTGGTGAAACTGACTTCGGATTTTGCAGTTGTCGAACAGCTGCCCCGGTTTGAAGGCCGGGTCATAACCATGCTGCTTGCCCCGAAATAGGGTGATTCCTTTTTGTTGAACATCCTGCGCGAGATCATTCAATCCATAGTGTAATGGAAGGTGATGCGTACCGCTTTAAGGTATGCATCACCCTCTCTTTTTTAAATGTGTAAACAGCCAAGCCAAGGACAAGGAGATGTGACATGCCAAAAATTAAAACAACCCGGGCTGCAGCCAAACGGTTCAAAAAACCGGATCAGGGAAATACAAATTCAGAAAATCCCACGCCAGCCATATTTTAACCAAGAAAACCACAAAGCGGAAACGGTCCCTTCGTCTGGACCAGATCGTTGCCGGATCGGACATGAAGCAGGTTCGGCGCATGCTGCCCAACGGGTGATGTGAAAAATTTGATCCCATGTGTCCTGTGAACATGCCGGCATTGGGTCGAAGCCATAATCGTTTCAAGAATTTTTAAGGAGTGTTGATACCATGAGAGTGAAAAGAGGATTTAAAGCCCGGCGCCGGAGAAACAAGGTGCTGAAACTGGCCAAGGGGTTTCGGGGCGGCAGAAGCAAACTGTTCAGAACTGCGGCGGATTCGGTGGATAAGGCATTGATGTATGCCTACCGGGACCGTCGGGCACGGAAACGTGATTTCAGAAAACTGTGGGTGGTCCGGATCAATGCCGGAGCCAGAATGAATGATTTGTCCTATTCCCAGTTTATCCACGGATTGAAGCTGGCCGGTTGCGAGCTGGACCGGAAAGTACTGGCCGATCTGGCGGTTTCCGACCCGGCCGGATTTTCCCAGCTGGCTTCTCAGGCATCGGCCCGGCTGAACTAAATGAGCTCATCCGTTAAAAAGCCCTCAGGGGGATGTTTTGCAAAATCAGATTCATGATATAGAAAAAGAGGCACTTCAGGAGATTCAGGCAGCAGACACCGCCGAAGATCTGGAAATGGTTTCTGTGAGATATTTGGGCAGAAAGGGGGTCTTGACCGCATTTCTGCGGGGAATTTCTTCACTTCCTGAAAGTCAGCGCCCAGATGCCGGGAAAAAAGCCAATCAGCTCAAGGTAAAGCTGGAAAAAACGATTCAGCAGGCCCAGTCCCGGATTCAGGCGGACCCGCCAGGAAAAATGGGAGGCATTGATGTGACCCTTCCGGGGCGGCGGCGGAGATACGGCGGGCTTCATCCCATTACCCGGGTTCTGGATGAAATTTGCGACATTTTTTTACGTCTGGGGTTTGACATCGCAGAAGGCCCGGAAGTGGAAACCGACTACTATAACTTTGAAGCACTGAATATCCCCAAGTATCATCCGGCCAGGGACATGCAAGATACATTTTATGTGTCTGACAACATCGTTCTGCGGACCCATACCTCACCGTCCCAGCCCCGGACCATGGAAAAGACCCGGCCTCCGGTCCGGATCATTTCCGCAGGCAAAGTATTCCGCTGTGACTCTGATTTGACCCATACTCCCATGTTCCACCAGATTGAGGGGTTGATGGTGGATGAAAACATTTCGTTTGGCGATTTAAAAGGGGTTCTGACCACATTTGTCCATCAGTTTTTCGACCGGGAGACCGCATTGCGGTTCAGGCCCAGTTATTTTCCTTTTACCGAGCCCAGTGCGGAAGTGGATATTCAGTGTGTGATATGCAAGGGAAAAGGGTGCCGGGTCTGTTCGAAGACCGGATGGCTGGAAGTTCTTGGATCCGGCATGGTTCATCCGGCCGTGTTTGAAAATGTGGGATATGATACCGGTAAATATACCGGGTTTGCATTCGGTGTGGGGATCGAACGGATGGCCATGCTCAAATACGGTATTGATGATATCCGCAAATATTTCGAGAATGATATGCGTTTCTTGGGGCAGTTTTAATTATGAAAGTCACACTGAGCTGGATAAAAGAGTATATTTCGCTGGATCTTGAACCCGATGAGATTGCCTCAAAGCTGACCATGGCAGGTCTTGAAGTAGATGCGGTGGACAATCTGTATGAGTACCTTCAGGAAGTCGTGGTGGCCAGGGTACTGGAAGTGAGGAATCACCCCAATGCGGACAAGCTGAGCTGCTGCGTGGTGGATGCAGGCAGCGGAAAGTTGGCACACATTGTCTGCGGTGCACCCAATGTGAGGGCTGGGATGTTTACGGCCTGTGCATTGCCGGGTGTGACTCTTCCCGGAGATTTCACCATCAAGAAAAACAAACTTCGGGGGGAGGTGTCCGAAGGAATGCTCTGCTCAGGGGCGGAGCTTCGTCTGGATACCGATGCCGCCGGCATCATGGATCTTCCCGGAGAGTATGAACCGGGCACGCCGTTGACTCAGGCCCTGGATTTTTCCGACACGGGGTTAGAAATCGATCTGACCCCGAACCGTCCTGACTGTTTGAGTGTGATGGGGATTGCCAGGGAAGTAGGGGCATTTGTTGAGCCGAACCAGAGGATTGTCAAACCGGATGTGATGTTTCCTGAGCAGCGGATGAACAGTGCATCCATTCATGAATTTGCTAAAGTGGACATCAGAGACCCGGATCTGTGTCCCCGGTATTCCGCAGGTCTTTTGTTTGATGTGACGGTCGGGCCATCCCCTTTCTGGTTGCGCCGCAGGCTGGAGTCGGTGGGGCTGACACCCATCAACAACGTGGTGGATGTGACCAACTTCGTGATGATGGAGACCGGCCAGCCCCTGCATGCATTTGACTACGATGAACTGGCACAGGGGCGCATTGTGGTGCAGAAGGCGGGAAAAGACATGCCGTTCACCACCTTGGACAGCAAAGAGCATCAGCTGGATCCGGACATGCTGATGATCTGCGACGGTCAGCGGCCGGTTGCCTTGGCCGGGGTCATGGGCGGGGAGAACTCCGAAATTTCTTCCGCCACCACCCGGGTTTTGATTGAAAGTGCCTGTTTCAACCCGGTTTCCATCCGCCGGACCGCAAAACGGACCGGTATTGCCACGGATGCGTCCCACCGGTTTGAAAGAGGGGTGGATCCAGACGGCACGGTGTATGCCCTTCAGCGGGCCGCGAACCTGATCGCTGAACTCTGTGATGCGACCATTGCTACGGATATCATAGATGCCTGTCCGGGAGAACCGGTTCGGGCGTGCATCGAACTGGAACCGGAGGCGTTGAATATCCGGCTGGGAACCGAACTGACCGCAGAGGGGATCACCCGGATTCTGGAATCCGTGGAATTCAGGGTACAGCCGTCCGGAAACGGCCGTCTGATGGTGTCAGTACCGACGTTTCGTGTGGATGTGGCAAGGCCCGAAGACCTGTCGGAAGAAGTGGCACGGTTATGGGGATACAACCGGATCAGTACAACATATCCGCCGGTACCGGCAAAAGGCCGTCCACTGGATCCCGTGATCCTGACACGCAGATCAGTCCGGCGTATTCTCAATGGCCTGTCTTTTCATGAGGCCATCAATTACAATTTTATTGCCAGAGATTTCTGTGATCGACTGCATCTGTCTGAAAACGATTCCCGGCGGCATGTAGTTGAGATCCTGAATCCGTTATCGGATCAGATGGCGGTGCTCAGAACCTCACTTTTGCCGGGCCTGCTGGACAATATGAAAAAAAACATTTCCCAGCAGACCGACACCCTGCATCTGTTCGAAATAGGAAAAACTTTTTTCAATACCGATAAAAACTCTCTGCCTGATGAACTGGAAATGGTGGCCGGGCTGATGACCGGAAACCGAACCCAGCAGACCTGGTATTCCAAAAAACAGCCCATGGATTTTTTTGATATCAAAGGCGTGGTGGAGGATCTTCTGGAAGGACTGGGAATTGATGAAGTGTGCTTCACCCGGTTGGAAGGGGATGTCTCTCCCTATTTGGAGCCGGGGTATGGTGCAAATATTCAAACTCAAAACGACAAAGACTTGGGTGTTCTGGGGAAAATCATCCGGCCGGTATTGAAACAGTTCGGGCTCAAGCAGGCTGCCTATGTATTTGAACTGAATCTGGCCGCAGTAATGGCCTGTATGCCGGATCAGATTCAGGCAAAACCGCTGCCCCGGTACCCATCCATATCCCAGGACGTGACATTGATTGTGGACCGTCAGGTGCCTGTCGGAGATATTTTGGGTCAAATGAAAATTCTCGCGCAAAAAGAATCTCTGGTGGAAGACATGTATCTTTTCGATCTGTTTGAAGGCAGCCCCCTTGCAGAAGGTAAAAAATCCCTGTCATTCCGAATCGTGTATCGGTCCGGCAGCAAAACCTTGACGGAAAAACATGTCCGCAAGCTTCATTCCGCCATTTCAAGTCAGCTGGTTAAAACGTTTCATGCGGATTTGCCGGAATAACACTAGAGGGTATTGACAAAAGAAACGGGTATTGCTATACAGAGCCGTTAATGCGGGTATAACTCAGGTGGTAGAGTGCAAGCTTCCCAAGCTTGATGTCGCGAGTTCGAGTCTCGTTGCCCGCTCCACCCTTAATTATTTTTAGGGGCGTTGGCTGGCAGACAGGTTCCGGGGATGGAAATGGATTGGGAATAATCAGAGCCGGACAGCAACGGCGAAGATTCAGTTGAAAGTTGAACAGGAACGGGCATCTGCCCGTTTTTGTATTTTAAACAAAGGTGTTCAGGTGCATATCAGACAATGGGCGTGAGTGACAATAAACCATCATACGTGAACCAGGTTACACAGGTGGCAGAGGACATGTTTCAGGGAGAAGGGTTTGAACTGGTTCATGTGGAAATGGTCACATGGAACCGTCAGACCATCCTCCGGGTCTATGCGGACAAACCCGGTGGGATTACATTGGATGAATGTGCGGGTATCAGTCGTCAATTGGGGGACTTGTTGGATGTGCACCTGCCGGATATGGGTAGTTACCGTTTGGAAATCTCATCTCCAGGACCTCATCGGCCATTGAAGAAAAAACAGGATTTTCACCGGTTCAAAGGCAGTTGCATTAGAATTGAAACCAAGACACCGATTCAGGGAAGAAGGAAGTTTACCGGCATACTCGAACAGATACTGGAAGAAGCGGTTGTAATTGAGATAGATGGTGAACGGGTAGAATCCCGGATCTGCAAATTGACAAGGCAAACCTCGCAGGCCGGTAAAATGGAGAACGCTTAACGATGTTTATTACAGATATAAAAAGAGTCATCGATCAGGTCAGCCGGGAAAAAGGCATAGATGCCGAGGTGTTAATCAATACCCTCAAAGAAGCCATTGTTTCTGCGGCCAGAAAAAAACTGGGGCCGCGTGCGGATATTGAGGTGCATTATGACGGCAAGACCGGCGAAGTCGAAGTGTTCCATTTTAAGGAAGTGGTGGAAGAGGTGGAATTCCCGGACAATGAGCTGACCCTGGAGCAGGGATATGAGTATGATCCGGAGTGCGAGATCGGGGACAGCCTTGGGATTCGCATCGATACCGAAGAATTCGGCCGTATTGCGGCCCAGTCCGCCAAACAGGTGATCATACAGAAAATGCGGGAAGCTGAGAGAAATGCCGTGTATGAAAATTTTATCCATAAAAAAGGCAAGATCATCAACGGCATTGTCCAGCGTTTCGACAGGGGCAGCATTATCGTTAATTTGGGACAGGCGGAAGCGGTTATTCGGCCAAGAGAGCAGATGCCAAGAGAGAATTACAAACGCGGAGACCGTATCCGGGCCTATGTGGTGGATGTGCTGGAGGAATCCAAGGGGGCTCAGATCATTTTGTCCCGGACCCATCCCGAGTTTTTAATGGAACTGTTTAGAACCGAGGTGCCGGAAGTGGCCGAAGGCATTGTTACGCTTCAGGGGGCGGCACGGGTGCCGGGGCTCCGGGCTAAAATCGCCGTGTCCTCCACAGACTCCGACGTGGATCCGGTCGGGGCCTGCGTGGGGATGAAAGGAAACCGGGTTCAGAATATCGTTCAGGAGCTACGGGGTGAAAAAATCGACATTGTTCAATGGAGCCCGGATGTGGCCCGTTTTGTCTGTAACGCTTTATCTCCGGCAGAAATCTCCCGTGTGATCATAGATGAAGACAACCGGTCCATGGAGGTCATTGTCAATGATGAATATCTGTCCATCGCCATCGGGAAGGGTGGGCAGAATGTGTCTTTGGCCTGTGAAATCACCGGATGGCACCTGGAAGTGACCTCGGAAGAAGAATACAGCCGGGAGGTCAAACTGGGATATGAAAGCCTCATGAAATTGGACAATGTCGGTCTGCCCATGGCGGAAATCCTGTTCAAATCTGGATACGCCTCTCTGATGGATGTCGTGGAAACATCCTCCGAAGAATTGGCATCTGTCATGGGGATCTCTCTTGAAGAAGCGGAGGCGACCATTGTTCAGGCAAAAGACCGCCTGATGGAAGAACGGGCCGCTGCCGATGAGGCACCATCCTCTATTTCCACAACAGGAGGCCCGGAAGAAACGGAAGGGCCGGAAGAAACGGAAGGGCCGGAAGAAGAAGCGGATAATGACGTCACAGATGATGATGAGATGGAAACCTGACCCGCATACACACACCGGAACAACCGCAGGATAGGGCAAAGAAATTTAAAAGAGGATGACTTGGGGGCAAGGTATGGCGAAACTCAGAGTATATGAATTGGCAAAAGATCTGAACATGACGAACAAGGCACTGCTCAATAAGCTCAAAGAGCTGAATATTGATGCAAAGAGCCATATGAGTTCTTTGGAAGACAGTGCCGTCAAACAGATCAAAACCAATTTATTCGGCAAGTCCAGACAGAAGGAAGATCTCAAGGTCAGACCCTCGGTTATCCGGCGGCGGAAAAAGAAAGTAGTCAGAGATCCGGATGTGGGCAAGCAGGAAAAATCTGAAATGATAACGACGGCCCCGGTGCCTGATGTGGACACGCAGGCGACCGACGTTGCCGAAGGCGGAAGACAGACAGGTTCAGATACACCGGAAGCCCCGCCGGTGAGCCCTGAAAAGGAATCGGAAGTCAAAGACGTTCCAGGACCGTCAACAAGTCCGGATACGTCCAAGCCTGAGAAAAAACCTTCTGTTAAAAAACAGAAATCCGAACCTGCCAGAATCATCAAACCGGCAAAAATCGTCCTGCCTCTGAAACCAGCGAAAAAGGAACCAACTCCTGAATCGGTACTCAAGGAAACGGAAGCGCAGAAGCCAAAGGCTTCAGCGGTGAAACCAACAGATGTAACGGATGAGCGGAAAGGACCGGATTCGCCTGAACGACAGCCGGTTGAAGATAAGCCTATGGCAGCGAAGGCGACCCCGGAAGTATCGTCTGCACCTGAAACAGGTGCCGTAACTGACGAAAATGCCGAAACGGATGCAGAAAAAGCAGACGATGGACAGCAGAAACCGGAGCTTTCCCAAGAACAGTCATCTGCCGAGTCAGAAGAGCAGAAAACGTCCAAAAAGAAAAAGAAAAAACGGAAATCCATTCCGGCCAAGATTGTGAAGAAAGCCGATCCAGTAGTACTGGAAAATATTCGGAAAACAAAGGCTGAGGAAGAGAAAAAAGAGGTGGGACCAGAGCGGAGTGCCCGGCCTGGAGGACAGGATCGGACGGGTGTGGTTCCAAATGGACCGGATACGGGGGTGCCCTTTATTCCGGGAGAATCAGATCCGGGATTCAGAAAAAAGGATCGCCGCAAAGATGACTCCGGGGACGGCGCTTTTGACGGCAAAAGAAAGAAGCGCAAGAAAAAATCCGTGGTAGAGGGAGAGGAACTCTACCGGGGCCGTGGAAAAAAGAAGCGGGGTAAAAAGACACCCGTGGCAAAAAGGGGGGTTCCAGAAACCCAGATCACAACCCCCAAGGCCATCAAGCGGCGGATCAAGGTGGATGAGGCCATTGAGCTTGCGGAGCTGGCCAAACGGATGGGCATCAAGGCCAATGAGATGATCGCCAAACTCATGACCATGGGGGTCATGGCCACGGTCAATCAGACCATTGATTTTGAAACCGCCACCCTGGTGGCGGCGGAATTCGACTTTGAAGTGGAAAAAGCCAGTTTTGAGGAAGAAACCCTGCTTCAGATTGAAACCGAAGCGGAAGACACGGGCCGTATGATTAAAAGTCCGCCTGTGGTGACGATCATGGGGCATGTAGACCACGGTAAGACCTCGCTTCTGGATGTGATTCGGAAATCCAAGATCACCAGCGGTGAGGCCGGCGGCATCACCCAGCACATCGGGGCCTATAACGTGGAAACGGCCAACGGCGGGCGAGTTACCTTTCTGGATACTCCGGGCCATGCCGCCTTTACCGCAATGCGTTCCAGGGGGGCCAGGGTGACCGATATCGTTATCCTGGTGGTGGCAGCGGATGACGGGGTCATGCCCCAGACCATCGAAGCCATCAATCACTCCAAGGCAGCCGGAGTTCCTGTGGTGGTGGCGGTAAACAAGATGGACAAGCCTGGTGCAGACCCGGATAGGATCATGCGGGAGCTGGCGGAACTGGGGCTTCTGGCTGAAGATTGGGGGGGGGGACGTGATTTTTGTCAAAGTGTCCGCTAAAACCGGCGAGGGGATCGACGATTTGCTTGAAATGGTCCTGCTTCAGTCCGAAGTGCTGGAAC
>LQAF01000253.1_pt1 | contig 11200 bp, 10 predicted proteins | sample 1535781 | NCBI WGS metagenome assembly LQAF01 (sample SAMN04331583, study PRJNA305678) | bioreactor metagenome | isolation source: bioreactor_2 inoculated with Wadden Sea sediment 2nd replicate of a... | place: Germany:Bremen
GTGCTTCACGATGGTGATCTCATCGATCCGATGGCCAGCTATGCGCACCTGCAGTACTACGGCTATCGGCCCTGCTGCAAAACTTCCCTGATAGATCCCATCTTCACTGTCAGACAACTCCAGGACATCCACCGGCAGCTCACTCAGAGCTTCCAGGTCTTCCTGCATCGAGTTCAGATACGGTCTCCCCCAGCATGCATAGATCAGTGCCGCTGCTCCCAGCAGCACTAGCAGTACCAGTACTACTTTGCGCATATGATCTCCTGTTTTTCATCGCTCATGAGAGCTCATAGAAGAGCTTCTTCTCGATACGTACAAGCCTGCGGACCCTTCTGGCCTGTCTCTTCCGTTTTCTCATACCCTTCGCATCACTTCTGCCCTTGAGCACCTCATACCGTCTTCTATGCTCTGCGATCTGCTTCTGCAGAAGGACCCGCAACTTCTTCAGATACTTCACCTGAGCGACCAGTGCCCTCTCTGTCACCGGCCTTCGCCCCTTCGGATCAGCCTTGGAGAGTCGTTCGAACCTTCTGAACAGCTGCCGCTTTCTCATCCTGGCTATGGCTATCCTGCCCCGAAGGGAGAACCGCACGATGATCCCCAGCATGAACAGGGCAAACACCCCCAGCACGATCGAAGTGTTTCGCAGATCCCAGAAGCGTCGTAGCGCATACCTGCGATATCCGAAAGAGAACATCCTATCATAGGATGGGCTGTATTCATAGAGCTCCCGGTACTGCTGCTGATCTACGGTAAACTCCTGCACGGTCCCGGCCTCTGCATCGAATCGTACGAACACGACCTTCCCTGCGGGGACGGTCACCTCCCAGGCATAGACACCGGAGGTGACCTGGTGGGTACCGGCCCCTACCTGCAGCGATGAGGGAGCCCTGCCGATCTGCTCATCGAGGGTGAAGGCTTCACCTCCTGCAGTCCCTACCAGGATCAGCGTCCCGGTACGGGGATCAGCCGTGAGTTCGATCATCGCTCCGGAAGCGACGATCTCAGGAGCCGCTGCATGCAGCAGGATCTGTTCCCGTGCACCATCGGTGATTCGCAGCGGTTCATCGATCATGCGAAAACCAGGAGCGAACGCAGTGAGACGATGGAGGCCGTCAGGGAGATAGACCACCATCCCCTGTTCGAATACCAGCTCCTCATGATCGATGGAGACCGTCCATGCGATGCGATCATCCGATGAGATGATCTGCACTGACCCGTCAGCTGCTGCATACCAGAATGCGCACATGAACACCAGCAGAAAAACACAGGTTCTGTATCCAGGCATGACTAGCTCCCTTATCATAGATCTCAGGGAACCATGGTATCATGAACAGGAGACAAAAAACAGGCAATCGGTCAATATCTATCAACTGTATGATCAGGTGCAGAACAGGCTGTTGACTTCCAGACCACTTTCCCCCCTATAATGGTTGCAAACATACACACCGGCAGGTCGGCAGGAGGACAGCATGGACGAACAGATTCTGATCATCGCTACAGGTGGGACCTTTGACAAGCAGTATGATGAGATCACCGGAGAGCTGACCTTCAGGAGTTCCCACCTCTCCCGGATCATGCAGGTCGTTCGGTGCACCATCAGCTACAGCATCAAGCATATGGCCCTCAAAGACAGCCTGCTGATGGATGATGCAGACCGGGCTGAGATCCTCGCAGCCTGCAGGGCATCCGAGTGCAGTCAGATCATCATCATCCATGGGACCGACACCATGGAGATCACCGCCCGCGTACTCGGGAAAGCCGATCTCGATAAGACGATCATCCTCACCGGCGCGATGGTCCCCTATACGGTCGCTGATTCCGACGCCTTCTTCAACCTCGGTACCGCGGTAAGCAGTGTCCAGTCCCTTGCACACGGCGTCTATATCAGCATGAACGGCAGGACCCTGCCGTGGGACCGTGTCAGAAAGAACAGAAAGAAGGGTATCTTCGAACAGATCGAAGCAGAAACTCCCTCTTGAACACATCCCTACATTTTTGTAGGATACACACATGAAAGAACCAACAGAACTCCTGGTCCTCTTTGAGATCAGTAAGATCCTTGATGAGACTGAAGACCTGAAGAAGATCCTCAGTCCTATCCTCCACTCACTCTCAGAACATACTCCGGTCATACGCGGAGCGATCACCCTGGTGAACCGTGAGACCGGTGAGATCCTCATCGAATCTGCCTACGGTCTGACTGAGATCCAGAAGAAGAAAGGACGCTACCGGATCGGAGAGGGAATAACCGGACAGGTGGTGAAGACCGGGCAGCCGGTGATCATCCCCGATATCTCTCAAAGTGATGTCTACATCAACAAGACCGGAGCTGAGACCCGCCATATCCAGGCCAATACCCGTGTCTCGTTCATCTGTGTCCCGATCAAGAGCGGTAACGAGACCATCGGGACCCTGAACATCTCCTGTGCGAAGTTCACAGACGATGAACTCGAACAGTATTTCCAGCTGCTCTCGGTCATCGCCTCGATGATCGCCCGAGCGGTACAGATACGACAGGAGCTCAGAGAGGAGAAAGAGCGCCTGATCGCCGAGAATGACCGGCTCAAGCAGGAATTGAAGGAACGCTACCAGCCGGCCAACTTCATCGGGAAGGCTCAATCCATTCAGGAAGTCTATGATCTGATCTCACAGGTGAGTGCCAGTGATGCCACCGTACTCATCAGGGGAGAGAGCGGCACCGGAAAGGAGCTCGTAGCGCATGAGATCCACTACAGCAGCCTCAGAGCCGGCCGGCCCTTTGTCAAGGTGAACTGCGCCGCGCTCCCTGAGAGCATCATCGAGAGCGAACTCTTCGGCCATGAGAAGGGGGCGTTCACCGGTGCCCATGTCCAGAGGAAAGGCCGTTTCGAGCTCGCAGACACCGGTACGCTCTTTCTTGATGAGATCGGAGAGCTCTCTGCCCAGATGCAGGTAAAACTGCTCAGAGCCATCCAGGAACAGGAGTTCGAACGCGTCGGCGGGGTTAAGACCATCTCCATCACGTCCGTATCATCGCCGCTACCAACCGGAATCTCGAACAGGAGATCGAGAACGGGACCTTCAGGGAAGATCTCTACTACCGGCTGAATGTCTTCCCCATCCATATCCCGCCGCTGAGAGACCGCAAATCAGATATCATGCTCCTGTGCGATCATTTCATCGATAAATACAACCGCAAGAACCACCGCAAGGCAAGCGGATCACCAGTTCAGCCATCGATCTGCTGATGATGTATCACTGGCCCGGAAATGTCCGTGAACTGGAGAACTGCATAGAGCGCGGGGTACTGCTGAGCAAGGATGACGTGATCCACGCCTACAGCCTCCCTCCCAGCCTGCAGTCAGCTGAATCCTCCAATACGCAGTTCACATCCACCCTCCGCCATGCGGTCGAAGAGCTTGAACGAGAACTCATCGCAGATGCTCTCAAGCATGCACGGGGGAACCGGGCAAAAGCTGCACGTAATCTCGGGATCACCGAACGCATCATGGGTCTGCGCATCGAGAAGTACGGACTCGATTCAGACCGGTACAAACCACAGTAATCCTACATATATGTATCATAACAACCATATACCTACATTTTCGTAGGTGTATGGTTGTGATACTTCTGCTGCTCGACTGCCCCACCCCAGAAAGACTGACACCTATCTCTTTTCCTCAGTATCTTTTACAAAATCTCTCCATACAGTTTTGTCAGATTGGCATGCTTCCTGCTTAAGAGATCTGCAACACACATAACACACAGGAGAGGTATATGAGGTACAAAATCGCACTACTTGTTTCAGTGCTGCTGATGATCAGCTGCGGTACGCTGTTCGCAGACGAACTGGCTGAGACGGTCGCGCTTCACCAGGAAGCACTTGACATGATCTGGCTGCTGCTGGCAGCAGCTCTGGTATTCTTCATGCAGGCTGGATTCGCCATGGTCGAGATGGGACTTACCCGGGCAAAGAATGCAGGGAACATCATCATGAAGAATCTCATGGACTTCTGTGCAGGAGCTCTGATCTATTGGGCGTTAGGCTGGGCACTGATGTACGGCAGTTCCAACGGGTTCTTCGGATTCTCACAGTTCTTCATCAAAGGAGCCGATGCTACCCTCTTCAGGGACTGGATGTTCCAGGTCGTCTTTGCTGCGACCGCAGCGACCATCGTATCAGGAGCCATGGCAGAACGGACGAAGTTCTCCGCCTACCTCATCTACAGCGTGTTCATCTCCGGAATCATCTATCCGATCTCAGGACACTGGATCTGGGGCGGCGGATGGCTTGCAGAGATGGGCTTCCACGACTTCGCAGGATCGACGGTCGTGCACTCAGTCGGTGGATGGGCAGCACTCATGGGAGCTCTCTTCCTCGGACCGAGGTCGGTAAGTTCGTCAAAGTCAACGGGAAGACCACATCAAAAGCCATCCTGGGACACAACCTGCCCCTGGCAAGCCTTGGGGTGTTCATCCTCTGGTTCGGCTGGTACGGATTCAATGCCGGGTCCACGCTCAGCGGGACTGACATGACCATGGCGACCGTCGCGGTCACGACGACCCTCGGAGCCTCTGCGGGAGCGATCGCAGCCATGCTGATCTCCTGGATCCACTTCGGTAAACCGGATGTCAGTATGTCCCTCAACGGTGCACTTGCAGGACTGGTCGGGATCACCGCGCCGACAGCAGTGGTCACCCCCTTCGGAGCTGTGCTCATAGGATTGATCGCAGGGATCATCGTCGTCTATTCGGTAGAGTTCATCGACAAGGTGCTGCATATCGACGATCCGGTCGGAGCCATCTCCGTACACGGGGTCTGCGGACTCTGGGGAACACTGGCAGTCGGACTGTTCGGCGCCACTGATGATGTCAGAGGCCTCTTCTACGGAGGCGGGTTCTCACAGCTGGGGATACAGGCTCTGGGAGCCCTGTCGGTGTTCATCTGGGTCGCTCTGTCTGCAGGACTGCTGTTCTTCATCATCAACAAAGCCCATGGACTGCGGGTATCAGAGAAAGAAGAACTCGTCGGCTTGGACCTGAGTGAACACGGGACCGAATCATACAGCGGATTTCAGATCTTCACCACGATGTAATGGAGGATTACCACTATGAAACTGATCATTGCCTATATACAGCCCGATAAACTGAATTCGGTGAAACAGGAGCTATACAAACGCGAGATCTACAAGATCTCTATCACCAATGCCCTCGGATGCGGACAGCAGATGGGGTATACCGAGACCTACCGTGGAGTCGATATCGAAGTGAACCTGCTGAAGAAACTTCGTATCGAGATCGCTGTGAACGACTCCTTCGTGAGCTCTACCACCGAAGCGATCATCAACGGAGCGGGTACGAACAGCATAGGGGACGGGAAGATCTTCATCGTACCGATCGAAGAATGTATCAGAATACGCAACAATGACACAGGTGCCAAAGCCATAGGCTAGAAGAACCAGCAGGAGAAGATTCCTACAAAATGTAGCTACAGACCCGATTTCACTACATTTTTGTAGGTTATCAAACCTGCAAAACAGCAGCAAAGAGCTGCTGATCATATGCTACTTTATATCTAATAAGAAGTTATATTATTTGGCACGCATATTGCTATATAATCTTCAAACAACCAACAGACAGGGAGATCGAGATGTCAGAGTGTATAGATTTCACAAAAAAATCATTGACTGAAGTATATGGAGAGAACTGTTTCAGCGATGTGATCATGCAGGAACGGCTGCCGGCCAAGGTCTATAAGGAACTCAAATCCGTCCAGGACGGGGAGAGAAGTCTCTCACCGGAGGTAGCAGAAGTCGTCGCTAATGCGATGAAGGACTGGGCACTCGAAAAGGGAGCGACCCATTATACCCACTGGTTCCAGCCGCTCACAGGACTGACGGCAGAGAAGCATGACTCGTTCATCAATCCCTGTTATGACGGGACCGTGCTGCTCGAGTTCTCCGGCAAAGAGCTGATCCAGGGTGAGCCGGATGCCTCATCCTTTCCGAACGGAGGCCTGAGGGCTACCTTCGAAGCACGCGGCTATACCGCATGGGACACCACCAGTCCAGCAGTGATCAAAGAGAATCTGGGAGTGAAGACCCTGACGATCCCCACTGCCTTCATCTCCTACACCGGGGAAGCACTGGATAAGAAGGTCCCTCTGCTCAGATCGATGGAAGCGATCAACCGACAAGCCCTCAGGGTACTCAAAGCCATCGGGAATACCACGACGAGCCGTATCATCACCAACGTAGGACCGGAACAGGAGTACTTCCTGGTCGATGAAGAGTTCTATGATCAGAGACCTGACCTTCGTCTGACCGGAAGAACGGTCTTCGGCACGATGAGTGCGAAAGGTCAGGAGATGGATGACCACTACTTCGGCGCGATCAAAGAACGGGTCGCAGTCTTCATGAAAGAACTGAACTACGACCTGTGGAGACTCGGCATCTCTGCAAAGACCCAGCACAATGAGGTAGCCCCCAACCAGTTCGAGATCGCTACGATCTATGATACAGCCAACCGATCGACCGATACCAATCAGCTGCTGATGGAGACCATCAAGAATGTGGCGAATCGTCATGGTCTGGTCGCCCTGCTGCATGAGAAACCCTTTGCAGGGGTCAACGGCTCAGGAAAGCATAACAACTGGTCGATCGGGACCGATGATGGACACAACCTGCTGCAGCCCGGCGACAGCCCTGAAGATAATGCACAGTTCCTGCTCTTTCTCACCTCGGTGATCAAGGCAGTCGATATGTATGCACCGCTGCTCAGACTCTCAGCAGCGAATGCCGGGAACGACCACCGACTGGGGGCGAACGAGGCCCCTCCTGCGATCATCTCCATGTTTCTCGGGGATCAGCTCACCGAGATCCTTGACTGTATCGCTGATGAGCGTGAACTGAAGAAACGTGACGGAAAACTCGTTGAAGTCGGAGTGACGACCATACCGCGATTCCCCATGGACACCACCGACCGGAACAGGACCTCACCGTTCGCCTTCACCGGTAACAAGTTCGAGTTCAGGATGGTCGGCTCCCTGCAGTCACTTGCAGGTCCGAACACCATGATCAACACCGTAGTCGCTGAGATCCTCTCTGAGGTAGCGGATCGGCTTGAACGATCTGAGAATGTCATGAAAGAGACGGCAGCGATCATCAAGGAGTTCTACAGCAGACACCGGAGGATCGTGTTCAACGGCAACGGGTATGCACAGGAGTGGGTGGCAGAAGCCCTCTCCCGAGGCCTTCCCAACCTCACGAGTACCGTGTCGGCCCTTGCGAAGATGACCGACCCAGAGTACGTGAAAGTCTTTGAGAAACACGGAGTCTTCTCAAAGGCGGAGATCGAGTCACGAGAAGAGATCTATCTGGAGACCTACAGCAAACAGATCAATATCGAGGCAGGGATCATGGCCGAGATGGCAAAACGCATGATCGTACCTGCATCCACCAGATATCTGCAGGAAGTACTTGATTCTGTGAAATCACAGACTGCCCTGGGATTGGATCCTGCTGCCCAGAAAGCACTTGCTGAGAAGCTATCGATTCACGTGAACAGCACCCTGACCGCTGCAGACACACTGGAAGATGAGATGGCAGCAGCGCTGGCGATCGAAGATGACACGCTCAAGCAGGCGAAAGCGTACCGTAACACCGTGATACCAGCCATGGCAGCACTGAGGACCCATGGTGATATGCTCGAGAAGATGACGGACAAGGCCTACTGGCCCTTCCCGTCATATGAAGACATGCTTTTCAGACTCTAGTCTAGAGTCTGGACATATACACACTGCGCATTTATATGCTTTGTGAGACCGCTCCGTTGGGGCGGTCTCCTTATGCCCCCACCTCGTGAGCTGTTTCAGGAGATGATACGATTCCTGCCGGCAGCCTTTGCCTCATAGAGCTTGCTGTCAGCATCTGAGATCAGTTCGGTCATGCTCTGATACCCATACCGCTGCAGCCCGCCGCTGATGGTCACCCGCACGTTCCGGTCGAACTGATACTCCTGCACCTGCCTCCTGACCCGTTCTGCGATAGCCTGGGCCTGATGCTCATCTGCACCATAGAAGGCTGCGATGAACTCCTCCCCGCCATACCGCCCTGCGATATCGTGACCTCGGACAGCATCTCTCAGCAGTCCTGCGATGATCTTGAGTACCTGATCCCCGTACACATGCCCCTGCGTATCATTGACCTGCTTGAAATGGTCGATATCTAACATACAGAGGTACAGCGGCTGCTTGTTCAGAGCTGAGAGCTCCATCACACGCTCGAGATCTCTGAGAGCCGCCCGGCGGTTGGCGATCCCCGTAAGGGGATCTGTCCATGCCTCTATCTGCAGGTTGTGATTCTGCCGCTCGAGTTCCATCTCCCGTTCTTTGGCAGCAGTGATGTCATATACGATACCCGAAAGCAGCAGCGGGGCTCCCTCTTCGGTACGTCTGACGATCATACCCCGGTCGAAGAACCACTTCCAGCTCCCGTCCTTCGCCTTGATACGGTACTCCACCTCATAGGCCGGCAGGTCCCCGCGCAGGTGAGAGCGCATCTGCTCCATGATCGGTTCATAGTCCTGGGGGTGCAGCAGATCGGTGAAGAACTGATACGGGATCTCATCAGGAACCTCCGAGCGTTCATACCCGAGGGCACGGATCTTCAGCGGATCGAAGACCACCGTGTTCGTCTGGACGTTCCAGTACCAGTGTCCGAGATTCCCCGACCACGAACTCTCCAGGGAACTCTTCTCGCGCTGCTCAGAGAGCAGCTCTTCGGTCAGCACATCCAGCTCACGCACTCTCTTCCGGATCTGTTCACAGCTCACATCATCGTCCAACACCATCTCATTCCCCCCTGCTCATACCTGATATACCGAATTCCACTATCCTATAGATGATACCCAATCTTCCGCGATACTTCAAGAAACTTCTCAGCCGGGAGAGCACCCCGATCAGGCTGAGCCCTCACGTCTGATGAACCAGAGGATATATATCCAACTGAGCTCTATGCGTTGGAGTCCTCCAGTGAGTATCTTCAGCCCATCACCTGTAAGGAGATTCATATGATAACCATAGTGTGCTACGACGCACAACCTTATGATACAGCATCATTCGATCGACATGCTGATGATGACCGGTTCAAGATCGTCTATGTCGGAGATCGTATATCACCGGCGAACACAGCCCTGGCACATGGTGCCGATGCGGTATGCCTGTTCGTCAATGACCGTGTTGATGAAGCGGTCGCACGATCACTCGCCGAACACGGGGTGCATCTGATCGCCCTGAGATCCGCAGGCTATAACAACATCGACCTGAAGGCTGTCTATCACCACAGGATCCATGTCGTACGGGTACCTGCCTACTCTCCCTATGCGGTCGCAGAGCATGCTGCATCGCTGATCATGACGCTCAACCGTAAGACGCATAAAGCCTATAACAGGACCAGAGAGAGCAATTTCAGTATCACCGGCCTGACAGGGTTCGACCTGCACGGGAAGACCGTAGGAGTCATCGGGGCCGGGAGGATCGGCAGGATCATGATCTCGATCATGCGGGGCTTCGGTACCGAGGTGCTCGTCCATGACCGGCATGAACCGGAGGAGCTCAAGAGCGACCCTCATATCAGTTTCGTCGAGCTGCCCGAGCTCTACCGGCGATCCGATATCATCTCACTGCACTGTCCGCTGACCGAACAGACACACCACCTGATCGATGAGGAAGCGGTGGCGATGATGAAGGATCAGGTGATGGTGATCAATACCAGCAGAGGGCAGCTGATCGATACCACAGCACTGGTTCGAGGACTCAAGAGCCGGAAGATCGGCGCTGCCGGGCTTGATGTCTATGAAGAGGAGAGCGAATTCTTCTTTCATGATTATTCACTGTCGTATGTGCATGATGATCAGCTGGCGCGCCTGCTCTCGTTCAACAACGTGCTGGTCACCTCTCATCAGGGATTTTTGACCGCAGAGGCGCTGGACAATATCGCACAGACGACCCTCTCGAACATCTCAGACTATATGCAGGGATCCCCGCTGGAACATGAGATCTGTTACCGATGTGATGGGCCGTGTCTGAAAAGTACCCACGGCAGGTGTTTCTAGTCAGTACCGCCGGTGAGCTGTCCGAACAGCTCTCGGGTCTGACCGGGGATGAGCACCGGTTTGCCTGACCCGATATCCACATGTCCTACCTTGGTCTGCTGTCTGGCAAGCTGCTGCTGACCGCGCATGATGCGCTGATCGAGCACCAGAGAGAAGCGGTCACAGCGTGTGACCACGGTCCTCACCGTCAGCAGATCATCGAGCAGCCCGGGGCGTTCGTAGTCGATGGAGATCGACTTCACCACATACCCCACTCGATGATCCCTCATGGCCTCTCCCTGCTCGATCCCCAGCAGACGCAGCATCTCCGTACGTGCGTGTTCGGTGATATCAAGGTATCTGCTGTGATAGACGATACCGCCTGCATCAGTGTCACTGAAATAGATCCTCTGTGTATAATAACAGACTGCTCCTTCCAAATAGCTCGTGCTGCGGCGGTATGGTCTATCATCGTGTAGCTGCTCCTTCTATCGATGCCAATTCGTTACGATATGCTTCTGGGTGAGAAATCGAGCGTGGCAAACAGGTCCTCGATGGTCTCAGCCCGTCTGATCAGCTTCACACTGCCATCTTCAGCGAGCAGCAGCTCTGCCGAGCGAAGTTTCCCATTATAGTTGAAACCCATGGCATACCCGTGGGCCCCCGCGTCATGAATGACCACATAGTCTCCCTCTTCGATCTCCGGCAGTGATCGGTCGATGGCGAACTTATCATTGTTCTCACACAGCGAACCGGTGACATCATAGGACTGTGTACACGGCAGGGACTCTTTGCCCAGTACCGTGATGTGATGGTAGGCTCCATAGAGCGCAGGACGCATCAGATCTGTCATACAGGAATCAAGGCCGGCATACTGCTTGTACTTCTGGGTGACATGTCGTACCTGCGATACCAGGTATCCGTAGGGACCGGTGATCATACGTCCGCATTCGAACACGATACGCAGGGGATCAAGACCTGCCGGTACGATCATCTGTTCATACAGCTCCTTCATCCCCTCTGATACCTGCTGCAGATCGACTGCAGTCTCTTCAGGTCGGTACGGTATCCCGATCCCGCCGCCCATGTTGATGAACTCCAGTCTCACCCCTGCCTCTTCCTTGAT
>LQAF01000256.1_pt1 | contig 11071 bp, 8 predicted proteins | sample 1535781 | NCBI WGS metagenome assembly LQAF01 (sample SAMN04331583, study PRJNA305678) | bioreactor metagenome | isolation source: bioreactor_2 inoculated with Wadden Sea sediment 2nd replicate of a... | place: Germany:Bremen
AGAAATTGCTATTCGTAATATGGAGCTCTACACAGGGGCGGTACTTCAGGCAACGCTCTGCCCAGGTGCACCAGCCGATGATTCCTGGTGTCAGTATATGGATGGGTTAGCTGGCGCCGGTTTGCGTGGTTACCGTTCTGTTATCCGAGAAGATCCACAGTTTGTGCCTTATTTCCGTTCCACGACACCGGAACAGGAACTGGCAAAGTTACCATTGGGTTCAAGGCCAGCAAAGCGGCGTGTGGACGGCGGAGTGGAAAGCCTTCGAGCGATTCCCTGGATTTTTGCCTGGACACAGATTCGGCTGATGCTGCCAGCCTGGTTGGGGTCTGATACAGCACTGGGAGAGGCGATTGAACGTGGTGAGCTGTCTCGATTACAGCAACTTTACCGCGATTGGGCCTTCTTCCGCACCAATATTGATATGTTGGAGATGGTGCTGGCTAAAAGTGATGCCAGCATTGCCGCTTATTATGAAAAACGTCTCACTTCGGATGAGCTCGGAGTACTGGGTGCCAGTTTGCGAGACCGGCTCAAGCACTGCGTTGGACTGGTTAAGCAGATTAAACAGGAAACGCAACTCTTGTCAGAAAATCCGATCATTCGTCAGTCTATTGAGGTGCGAAACCCTTATCTGGATCCATTGCATTTTTTGCAGGTCGAGCTTTTGTATCGAGACCGTAACCAGCCGGACCAGCGTCTGGAGCAAGCATTAATGGTTACCATGGCTGGCATTTCGGCAGGTATGCGCAACACCGGCTAGTGCTAATGTCGAATTGTGGCAGGATAACTCATGACGTTACCCTCGGATACTATTTTACTTGCGTCCGGCTTGGGTGAAAAAGCCGGAATAGTGACTTATTACAAATAAATCAGGAGAAAACCCTCAATGCGAATTATTCTGCTCGGCGCACCCGGTGCCGGTAAAGGTACTCAAGCACAGTTTATTACGGAAAAGTTCGGCATTCCGCAGATCTCTACAGGTGATATGCTGCGCGCGGCGGTCAAAGCGGGTACCCCACTGGGTATACAAGCGAAGAAGGTCATGGATGAGGGTGGATTGGTGTCTGATGACATCATTATTGGGTTGGTTAAAGAACGCATCACCGAAGCAGATTGTGCCAATGGCTTCTTGTTCGATGGCTTCCCCAGAACGATTCCGCAGGCGGATGCACTAAAAGAAGCCGGTGTTAAAATTGATGCTGTGGTTGAAATCGATGTGGATGATGAGGAAATTATCAAGCGCATGAGTGGCCGTCGTGTTCACCCTGGTTCTGGTCGGACCTACCATGTAACATTTAATCCACCGAAAACCGAAGGTAAGGATGATGTCACTGGTGATGATCTGGTGCAGCGTGAAGATGATCAGGAAGACACCGTGCGTCAGCGCCTGAATGTCTACCATGATCAAACCAAGCCTTTGATTAACTATTATAAAAGCTGGGCCGAGCAGGATGCAGCTACCGCACCGACTTATGTCTATGTAGCTGGTGTTGGCAGTGTTGAAGATATCCGCGATAAAGTATTTTCCAGTTTACAAGGTTGATAACAACCAAGCCCTGCACAGTCAGGGCTTGGCCTCTTTTTTAACAGATACCGCTAATGATTTTCGATGACTGATACCGTAATAATAGATGAGCCTTTACCACCCGCACCCAGTGAATGCTGTGGCGGCGGATCCTGCGACCCTTGTGTCTGGGATGTGTATTACCAACAACGGCGCGTATGGATGGCGCAGCAACAGGCTGACAAAGCCCGGCAATCTCAAGAGCCCAAGTCATAGCCTGAGCTTTCAGTCCGGTGAACCCTTATGCCGGTGATAAAAGCGTTTAAGCTGGTTTGCTGAAGCAGATTGGCCGGTAAATACCCGTACATAATGTTCAATACGTGTCATACGCACGGTCAGGCTTTCATGGGTGCGCATGGAAACATAACCTATCTGAGTCAGATAAATAGTACGCGCGCGAATATCGGCTTCCTGGCTAGCAAAGCCGAACTGTTCAAACATCTCACGGATCGCTTGCAGTCGTCGTTGGTCTGCCTGTTCGATTTCGGCTTCCACATCGGCTGATTGTAACGCCCAGTTGCGCATCGCAAACTCAAAGGCATCATCAAACAGTGCTTGATCAAGCCAGCAGTCAAACAGATTCAGTACGGCCTCGGTGATGTTTTCGGCATAGGCTTGAGTCTGCTGAATCAGGTTGCCGGTATTCTTATCTCGCCAGCGTTGTATCAGTGCCTCTAGTAGCGCCTCCCGGTCCTTGAAAAACCAGTAAAAACTGGTACGCGACAGCCCCAGTTGCTTGGCTAAGGGTTGTATACGCACAGCTTCCACACCACGCGTTATCAGCGTGTCATAGGCAATATCTATCCATATTTCTGGCGAGCCGCGCCAGCCGGTTTCAGGCATATTCATGTCGCGAAGAATACGGTCTTTGGTCGTTCATGGCAATCTAATGTTCACTTATGTACTTATAATTGACACATGTGTACATTTTAACTAATCTCAATGCATACGGGTTTAAAAACCTATATGTAACCATCGCCGGAGGCGTTCACATGTCCAAAGATCCTTTGCTGCAACCCTATCAGCTGAAGCACTTGACGCTGAAAAACCGCATCATGACCACCGCGCATGAACCGGCTTACCCGGAAGATGGCATGCCTAAAGCCAAATACCGTGCCTATCATGCGGAACGGGCAAAAGCGGGTATTGCCCTGACCATGACCGCAGGCTCGGCGACGGTGTCTAAAGACAGCCCGCCAGTGTTCAACAATATTTTGGCCTACAAGGATGAAGTGGTGCCCTATATGCGCGACCTGGCGGATGCCTGTCACGAGCATGGTACGGCGATCATGCTGCAGTTGACTCATTTGGGACGCCGGACCCATTGGGCCAAGGGTGACTGGTTAAATGTGGTTTCACCTTCACATCATCGCGAAGCCAGTCACCGTGCCTTTCCGAAAAAAATGGAAGACTGGGATATCGAACGGATTATCAAGGATTATGCCGATGCGGCTGAGCGCATGTATGCGGCGGGTCTGGATGGTATCGAGTTGCAGGCATACGGGCATCTGATGGATCAGTTCTGGTCACCACTGACCAATACGCTGGAGGGGCCTTATGGTGGCTCTCTGGATAACCGACTCAAGTTTACGTTTGACGTCTTACGCGAAATCCGTAAACGCGTCGGCGAGCAGTTTATTGTCGGTGTGCGTTATACCGCCGATGAGCAGCTGCACGGTGGCCTGACTATGGAGGAGGGTCTGCTGATTTCAGATCGCTTTAAAGACAGTGGTATGGTCGACTTTCTGAATGTCATACGGGGGCATATCGATACCGATGCCGGTTTAACCGATGTGATCCCGGTACAAGGGATGCGCAATGCCCCACACCTGGATTTTGCCGGTGAGGTGCGTAAACGTACCGGTATGCCGACCTTTCATGCGGCCAAAATTCCGGATATCGCTACCGCACGTTACGCTATCGATTCCGGCAAACTGGATATGGTGGGCCTTACCCGTGCGCATATGGCCGATCCGCATATTGTGCGCAAAATTCTGGCTGGACAGGAGGAGCGCATCCGTCCCTGTGTTGGCGCTAACTTCTGTCTTGACCGTATTTATCAGGGTGGAGATGCCTACTGCATTCATAATCCAGCCACAGGTCGTGAGCTGACCATGCCACATGATATTCCGCCAGCGATGGAACATAAAAAGGTTCTGGTGGTGGGAGCTGGACCCGCTGGACTGGAAGCCGCACGTGTGGCGGCTGAACGCGGCCATGCGGTGACAGTGATGGAAGCGGCGGCCTTGCCGGGTGGTCAGGTGCGTTTAACGGCGCAGAATGAACGACGGCGCGAGATGATCAGTATTATTGATTGGCGTATGGCGGAATGTGAAACGCTGGGGGTGAATTTTCGCTTCAATACCTGGGCTGAAGTCGATGATGTAATGAGCGAAGCGCCCGATGTGGTAATTATTGCAACCGGTGGCTTGCCGCATACCGAGGTATTGGCACAGGGTAATGAGCTGGTGGTATCGACCTGGGATATTATCGCCGGTGATGTGAGGCCAGGTAAGAATGTATTGATTTATGACGATGCCGGGGATCATGCGGCGCTTCAGGCCGCTGAAGTTATAGCCGCCAGTGGTGCCAAGGTCGAGATTATGACCCCTGACAGAACCTTCGCCCCAGAAGTCATGGCGATGAATCTGGTACCCTATATGCGCAGTCTGCAAAAGCATGATGTCACCTTTACAGTGACCTACCGATTAGAGTCGGTAGAGCGTCATGAAGGGGGATTGCTGGCTCGGCTGGGCAGCGACTATGGCGGTGTGTTGAATACTCGTCATGTCGATCAGGTGGTCGTCAATCACGGCACCTGCCACTGGATGATCTGTATTTTGAACTCAAGCCCCAGTCAGTCAACCTGGGTGCGGTGGATTATGAAACCTTGATTGCGGGAGCGCCGCAAACACTGATTTCTAACCCTGAAGGACAGTTCCGCTTATACCGTATCGGCGATGCCGTATCAGCGCGTAATACCCACGCCGCAATTTATGATGCGCTGCGACTGGTTAAAGATATTTAATCAACACGGCCCGGCACTGCCGGGCTTTCTTTGGCAAAGAACAGTCAGGCTTTTTCAGTTTTTTCTTCAGCTTCTGCACTTTCTTTTCTTGCTTGGCTACTTTGGCCTTGGTGGCTTTAATGGCACTTTTGAGTTTCTTTTTGCTTGCTGACATAGGTGGCTCCAATTATCTTGTTAGTAAATACAACAGTTTAAGGTTAGACAACATAGCCGGATTCGTCAAAGCCGGTGTTGGAATCAATGGTTGTCCACCCATTCACCGGCTTTCAGAAACTGCAGTTGTCTTCATTCTGTTAGCTTAGTGTGCGGTTTGCTAACTCAGATGATGCACCGGTTCCATGCCATACACCGGCGTCTCGATCCCCTCCATGCGCGCTTTTATTTGTAAGGACAGGTATTGAGAGTAGTGCCGGGACTGATGCAAGTTGCCGCCATGGAACCACAGCGCTTGCTGCTGTGTCGGTTTCCACATATTGCGCAGCTCTCCCTCCCATGGACCGGGATCTTTGGCGGTGTTCGAACCCATACCCCAACATTTGCCAACTTTGTCAGCAACTTCTTGAGAGATGATTTGAGCAGCCCAGCCATTCATCGACCCAAAACCGGTAGCATATACAATCAAGTCTGCGTCCAGTTCAGTACCGTCGGTCAGCACCACTGAGTTGGGTTTGATGCATTCAATCGATACGCCTGATTTTAGTTTGATCTCTCCGTTAGCCACTAAATCCGATGCCCCGACATCAATATAATAGCCTGAACCTCGGCGCAGGTATTTCATGAACAGGCCTGAACCATCCTCACCGAAATCAAGCAGGAAGCCTGCATCGGTTAAGCGTTGGTAAAACTCAGCATCCTTTTCCGCTACGGCTTGGTAAGCAGGAATGTGGAACTGTGGCATGATTTCAAAAGGTATGGATGCAAATGTGAGATCGGCCTTGTAAGTCGTCATACCATTTTCAACAGCTTCTTCAGAATAGAGCCCACCTAACACCAGCTCCATCAGTGAATCGGATTTGATGATATGTGTAGAGGAGCGCTGAATCATAGTAACGTCAGCTTCATTTTCCCAAAGGGCACAACAGATATCATGAGCTGAGTTATTCGCACCAAGAACGACGCATTTTTTGCCTTTGTAAGCTTCACCTCCAGGGTGTTTACTAGAGTGATGCTGTTCACCTTCAAACACATCCATACCCGGTATATCCGGAATGTTAGGGATACCCGACATGCCCGTTGCCAGAACCAACTGCTTGGGGTGAAGTGTCAGTTTTTCGCCATTGCGATCGACTTCAACTGTCCACTCCTGTTTATCTTCGTCATATTTTGCCTGGGTGCAACGGGTGGAGCCCCAGTAGTTCAACTCCATGACGTTGGTGTACATTTCTAACCAATCACCGATCTTATCCTTGGGGGTGAATACCGGCCAGTTTTCGGGAAATGGGATATAGGGCATGTGGTCATACCAGATGGGATCGTGCAATGAGAGTGATTTGTAACGATTACGCCAGGTATCTCCGGGCTTAGGCAGTGCATCAATAATAATGGTCGGTACTTCAAGCTGTCGAAGCCGAGCGCCTAAGCCAATACCGCCCTGGCCACCACCAATGATCAAACAGTAAGGTTGTTCGCTATAACCCAGGGTGGCTTGCTCATGCTGGCGCTTTTCTAACCATGTCTGGCGGTTCTTATTGGCACCATGTTCTGCTCCCTTAGGGCGGAGCTTATTGCGTTTTTCGGGGTAATTCTTTAACTCAGTCATGGTGGTTAAGAAGGTCCATGCCAGCCCATCGCGAAGTCGCAGATAGCCTCGGCCTGTGGCTTCCTTGGTGTCGAAGGTAATCCAGGCTTCGACTACCCCGTCTGTTTCGGTAGCATCTTGCTCCACGCGCCAGTTGCTAGGGGCCGCCGTTGCCATAGTCGCTGCGATCATTTCACTGATAGCTGATCGGCCAGCCAAGGTTTTTATGTTCCAGGTAAAGGCGACCAGGTCGCGCCAGTAGCCTTCCTTCTCAAATAATTGAGCCGCTTGCGTCGGTGTGTCGGAACTCAATGCAGCCGCTAATTTTTCCACCCAGGCGACGGCGTCAAGTGTCGGCTTATGATTTGGGGTGAGTGTGGTACGAGTCATAGATCTCTCCAATGCAGACTATTGTTTTTGTTACTGCGTTAACACCAGCATTGCTCATGGGGGCAGGAGCATCACAGGGCAATGTTGATAACAGAGATAGAGCAGTAAGCGTGCCAAAGCGCAGTGTTGTAATGGTTTTAGTTTTTATATCATTGAATTAAAATGATATTTTATATTTATTGCGCAGAGTGTGGTGGCGATGGGCTGAAGAATTGCTACAGGTTTTTTTTACAGCTGTAACCTGTTCTAGTCACAACTGTAACGTGAAACCAAGCTCAGCTTTACAGGTGTAACGCGATCACATCAGCCCTATATAGAAAGATAGAAAGCCAGTCTTTTACAGAGTAAACTCGGGAGTGCCGTGCAATAAAAATAACAGTCGCGGACCAAGGAAAAACATGCATAACGTAAGCCAGCGTCGTCATATAGACACAATACTTAGCTATGGTGGGCATCAATCCGCACCTAGGCGCTATGCGCCCATACATGAACTCATTGGCCGTTCGTGGAAGCGCTGTTTGAGTGAATATGGTTTAGATCCTTGCCAACCGAGACCTGCACGCATTGTCACGCAGCAAACCTTGCGCGAGCATCAAGATTCAGTCGATGAGTTCTTGAACGTGGCGCGAGCAGGCGTAGAACAGTTATATGCTCAGGTTGCCAGCTTGGGTTATGTCCTGTTATTAAGTGATTATCGTGGTATCACTGTTCAGTTCCTGGGGGATAAGCGTGATGAGCGCTTGCATAAGGCGGGACTTTACTTGGGCGCCGACTGGAATGAGCAATACGCAGGCACCTCGGCAGTGGGTACGTGCATCCAGGAACAGCAAGCGCTTACCTGCCATCGGCTTGATCATTTTGATAGTTCACACATTAGTTTAACTTGCACCGCTGCTCCGATAAAAGACCCGTCGGGTCAGTTGCTTGCGGTTCTGGATATCTCTGCCCTAAATTCATCCCGCACACCTGAGAGCCAGAATTTTGCCTTGCACCTGACCCAGCTCTATGCGCGCTTAATTGAAGACGTCTATTTTTTAAGGCGTTATCGTCATCATTTAGTGTTTAAGTGTGATCAATCCCGAGAACTTGTACAAGTAAGCGGACAATTGTTGTTTGCTCTGGATGAACAAGGTGAGGTACTGGCAGCTAACACCGCCGCACGGGACTTGCTCATGCAACTCAACAAAATTGATCTGCCAAAGCTTTCATTACCTGAGCTGCTTGAGTGCCAATGGCAAGACATTTTATCCATTAATGCTTGTCATGATGGCACGCGCGCTTTCCGGGTAGAGGGTACTCAGCAAACCTTGTACGGCACACTTATTGAGCCGAAGTCGCCTACAGCGAGTCGGTTCTTCATGACCCCCAGCGTTACGCAGCAAGCTGAGCCAGTTCCTGCATTAGACCGTTTAGGTGCCGATGATCCCGCCATGCGCAAACCCTAAGTTTGGCAAAACGCTTACGTAATAAAAATGTGAGCTTGCTTATTCTCGGCGAAACAGGCACGGGTAAGGAGGTGTTGGCACAGGCGATTCATGCCACGAGCCATCGAGCCGACAGTGCGTTTATGGCTGTCAATTGTGCCGCTATTCCTGACTCTTTGATCGAAAGTGAGTTATTTGGATATGTACCGGGTGCCTTTACTGGGGGGCGTGCAAAAGGGGCAAAAGGGATCATCCAGCAAGCAAACGGTGGCACACTCTTTTTAGATGAAATTGGCGATATGCCCTTACATCTGCAAACTCGCTTGCTGCGCGTCTTGGCAGAAGGGCAGGTGTTACCCTTGGGTGCAGTAACACCTATTGATCTGGACATTAGAGTGTTGGCGGCGACCCATTGTAATATTCAGAAACTTGTTGCAGAGGGCCGCTTTCGCGAAGATTTATTCTATCGTTTAAATGGAGCAACACTAACACTGCCTACACTCAGAGCACGTGCCGACAAGCAGTACCTTATCCAAGCCTTGCTACAGCAGATTAACCCCAATATCCGGCTAAGAGCCGATGCGGTGAGCGCCTTACTCGCTTATGCATGGCCTGGTAATATCAGGCAGCTTGCTAATGTGTTGACCTTTGCAGAAGCCATCAGCGAAGCTGGCGAAATCACCGTACACCACTTGCCTAAAGAAATTACAACACATCAACCTGAGCGGCCGGTTTTTTCTTTCCCAATGCAAACGCCTTACGAGCTTTCCCAATCAGACATTACCGACAGCTACTCACAAACTTCTGAACAACAAATCCTGCTGAACCTACTGCGGCAGCAGCGTTGGAACATATCTGCGGTTGCTAAACAATTGAGCGTATCGCGTCCCACCGTATACCGGCGGATTAAAAAGCTGAACATTGTTATGCCAAAGGATGTGTAAAGCCCATTTGTAACGCTATCGGTTAAAAAACAGGCTGAAAAGTGATGCGGAAACGTATTTCACTTGTTATTTGATCGGGAGGACGGTTTGCCTATTCCGAATAGGCAGATTATGCTCCAAAGACGCCAAAAATTAATAATCAGGAGATAGAACGCTGACTACGGTTGCTAGAGATTTGCGCCGTAAACGCATGCCCCGGTTAACGCGCATCAATTATACGCCGCGAGTTCTCGGGTTCGGTGCGATTTTTGTTGCCATTTCCTGGCTGACTTATGTCCGCGACTGGTCCGCCGGACTCTATGTCCTTGCGGCTGTCTACTTTCTGCTGTACCCCCATTGTGTGTATTGGTTCGATCGTTTACGCGAGTCACCCAAGGGCATCGAAATTTCTGCCATGCTGTTCGATGCTTTTATGCTGGCGCTATGGACGGTTGCAATCGAGTTTTCTGGCTGGGTCAGCTTTACTTTGCTGGCTACGGTCATTCTCAATAACACCATGACTGGGGGCGTCCCCCAATTTATACGAGCCGCCGCCTGTTATGGGTTGGGCCTGTTAGTCGGTGCCTTGTTGTTTGGAGTACATTGGTCACCCGAGGCGCCGCTGGGCATCGAAATCATTACTATGGTCGCGCTGCAGGTCTATATTTTTGTAGTTGCCAGGGTGCTTTCCATACAGAACCAGCGGCTGTTTCGTACTAAAAACGATGCCGAAAAGAAGAATGTTATTTTTTTAACCATGCTCAAACTGACTGATCTGGGTGATCAGTCTGAAACCCTTGAACTCTTGGTCGACGAGGCCTTGAAAGTGTTGCAAGGACTCTATCCGAATCAATCTTTTGGTTTTGTACTCAAGGATCCTGACGAGTCTGATACCCTAAACTTTGCCGCCTATACCTCAGATCTGGACGAGGAACAACGCGCCCTATTGCGTTGCCAGTTGTCGCGCGTGTGCGAGTATTTACCTAAAGGGCAGTTCGTCAGCATCGCTGATCAGGATGATAATAGTTTTGTGTTTCCGTTGAAGCAGCGTGTGGATCGTTTTCAAGGGTTGTTACTGATTCATGGACGGAAGCTACCGGAGGAAGAGCGGCAATCGATGAGATTGTTACTAAAGCAACTCAGTACCACAATTGCCAATAAGTTGCTCTCACTGGAATTGAAATCAGCAGCTGAACGGGATGCACTGACCGGCATCTATAATCGGGGGTCGATTGGAACAAGAAATTGCCGATGCTGAAGCGAGGCTTCGTGACAATATGGATGCTCACTTTAGTGTTATTTTGATTGATCTGATTGGCCTCAAACCGATCAACGATCAGTACGGGCACATAGCGGGTGATCAGTTGATTTGTAGCGTTGCCAATGCCCTACGCGCTACCTGTAGAGAGCATGATCGTCTGTTTCGATTTGGAGGGGATGAGTTTGTTATCCTCTGTAGAGATGAAACGGGTCAAGGCGCCAGAGCATTGGTGAAGCGTATTGACCACCACGTCAAGGGACAGAAGGTGTCGTTGTCAACCGATCAGGGCGCTGCTATGGATGTGCGTATTGAACTCAGCGTTGGTCTGGCGCACTCTGATCAGGTTCCGCCGGAAGACGTACTAAAGCGTGCCGATGAGCGCATGTATGAGGATAAGAAACGCTGGTATGCCGAGCGTGACCGGTATCGTTAGATGTTTCGAGTTGACTGTTCAAGTTCAAAGGTTCAGGGCGTATTATTTGGGTGCCTGTGGTTTTAGCCGCATCAGCTTCAGATCTGTTTTCGGGAAGGCGATGCAGGGCAGTATCCAGCCATCGGCCTGTTCGCCGTCATTGAGCCCATAGGGGTGACGCCCCCGATAATCGATAGTGCCAGATATCAATCGACAGCGGCAGACACCACAGGCGCCGTTTATACAGGCTTTGCGCAGCAAAATATCCGCATCGGTCAGCGTGTCAAAGAGACTCTTTTCCGTATGGGCGGATAAGGTGACTATAGGT
>LQAF01000257.1_pt1 | contig 11067 bp, 15 predicted proteins | sample 1535781 | NCBI WGS metagenome assembly LQAF01 (sample SAMN04331583, study PRJNA305678) | bioreactor metagenome | isolation source: bioreactor_2 inoculated with Wadden Sea sediment 2nd replicate of a... | place: Germany:Bremen
GTATTTCCACCACCACCATTATTCAGCGGATCGGGGCGTTGTATTACGGAATGGATTCATGAAGGTTTTTTCTCATTTTTCAGACTGCTCCCATCTGGTGCATGGGGTGTTCACCCGCCACGGGGGAGTGAGCCGGCCGCCGTTTGATTCTCTGAACGTGGGGATCGGTACCGGGGATGATCCGGCAGCGGTCATGGAAAACCGGCAGCGACTCCTGTCCTGTCTGGGGATGTCCCGGGCGGTCTTTCTGAATCAGGTTCATGGCAAAGAGGTGCTGGTTTTGGCCAGAGAGGACAACCCGGATCCGGGCCTGTTCTGGAAGCCCGGTCATCCAGCGGCCGGAAACGTTCCAGCGGCAGATGCCGTGGTCACCGACCTGACAGACCTGGCCCTTGTGATTCAGGTGGCGGACTGTCAGGCGGTTATGCTGGCGGATCCCAGAAAAAATGTCATTGCCAACGTGCATTCCGGCTGGCGGGGAAGCGTCGAAAACATCATCGGGCGGTGCGTGGATATCATGGTCCGCCGGTTCGGGTGCGATCCCAGACGGATTTTGGCGGGAATATCCCCGTCACTGGGTCCCTGCTGTGCCCAGTTCATCCATTACCGAAAAGAGATTCCTGAACCTTTGTGGCGGTATAAACGGCCGGATCAGGCGTATTTCAACTTCTGGGAGATGTCTTTGGATCAGTTGCGGGAAAAAGGAGTGGTTCCGGATCACGTCATCAACATGAGTGTGTGTACCCGGTGCCGTCCCGACCTGTTTTTTTCCTATCGGCACGCCGGGCGGACCGGCCGGTTCGCCTGTGTCCTCGGTCAGGTGTGATGCAAGAAAAGAATGGCGGATCAGGGGTTTTTCACGTTGACTTCGCTGAAATCATATGATAATTGCACACAGATAAATTGATCTTTGAACAGCCATGGCAGACAGGGGAACACGAGGGCCTTGATGAAAAAAGAAACCGGTAAAACCATCCGAGAATTGGGGTATTTTGCCAGCCTTGGCATGTCGGTGGCCCTGTCGATTTTTATCGGTCTCGGCGTGGGGCTTTGGCTGGATAAGAAGTTTGATACCAACCCGGTTCTGATGTTTGTGGGACTGCTGTTTGGAATTATTGCCGGATTCAGCAATATTATCCGGGCCGGGAAAAAAGGGAAGAAGTATTGATGCAGGATCTGACAAAAGTGGTTGATTTGGTCACAAAATCCAATTGGCTGCTGTTGGTGCTGGCTGCCATGGTGACGGTCATGACCACATCCACGCCGTTTTATCTGGGTGTACTGGCCGGCGGATTGATTGTGGCGGTCAATTTCCATCTTTTGAAGCGGACCATTGAAAAGGACATACGACCCGAGACGGTCATGGAAAAAGGACGGTCCTGACGGGACGTGTCCTGATAAAGTATTACATCCGGTTTGCTGTCAGCGGCATTCTGATTTTTTTGCTGATATCAAATCATATTGTTCATCCGCTGGGGCTTCTGACAGGCCTGTCAGTGGTGGTTGCAAGCGTGTTCCTGGTAACGGTGCTTGTGGTGACAAGATTATATTTCAAGGAGGCGGTATAAGGTGGAACATCCGTATTTATTACTGACATCGGTTTTTGGACTGTTTGGATTGGAAGAATGGGCGGCAAGTCATCCACATGTAACCTATATGTGGTTTGCCATGATTATTTTGATCTTTTTCGGCTGGCTGGCGGGAAAAAGCGTTACCCTGGTGCCTGAAACCGCGCAGAACGTATTTGAAGTGCTGATCTCCGGTATGGAAGAATTCGTGGTCAGTATCACCGGAGAAGAAGGCCGTAAGTCCTATCCTCTGCTGATAACCATTTTTCTTTTTGTTCTGGTGGGCAACCTCATGGGCCTGGTGCCGTCTCTTTATCCGCCGACCGCCAGTGTGAATACGACCATGGCGCTGGCACTGATCGCAGTGGGTTGGAGCCATGTGGTGGGCATCTGGCAGCACGGATTCAAGTATATCAAGCATTTTTTAGGACCCGTACCGCTGATGATCCCCCTGTTTCTGCCCATTGAATTGATTGCCCATACCGCCAGGGTCCTGTCACTGACCTTCCGTCTGTTTGGAAACATGATGGGGCATGAACTGGTGGTACTCATTCTTCTGATGCTGGGCGGAATGTTTTTGGCCCCCCTGCCGGTGATGGCCATGGGAGTTTTCGTGGCCCTGGTGCAAGCATTTGTGTTCTTTCTGCTGTCCACCATGTATATTGCCGGTGCCATTGAAGAAGCGCATTGATTTGGTTTTTTTACGGGAAATGGAAGAAGCCCGTGTGTATTAACATAACGTTGTTTAACTTTAAGGTAAGAGGAGTCAAAAATGGAATTTCTTGTAGGTAGTGTGTGGGCTGCAGGTCTGGCAATCGGTATTGCCGCATTTGGTTGCGGTATCGGACAGGGCCTGGGTTTGAACGGTGCGATGAGCGGTATTTCCAGAAATCCGGAAGCTGCCGGTAAAATTCAGGTGAACATGCTGATCGGTCTGGCTCTGATCGAATCTCTGTGTATTTATGCACTGGTTGTGTCCCTGATCCTCATGTATGCGCATCCGGCACTCCAGGCTGCGACTGCTGCGATCGGCGGACATTGATCCGAAGTACAGCAGTAATATGAAATAGTACCCCAAAAGGTGCAGGGCACATGCCCTGCACCTTTTTTCGTTTATGCTCAAGGAGGGTAAAGATGGGACAGTCAACCATTGAGTTTTCAGCCCTGCCCGATGACACAGACCCACAGTTGAGACATTTTTTTCGGGTGCCGGTCCATGATGAAAAATACGGCGGTTCGGTTTTTATTTCCGATATCGGCTTCAGGATTTCAGAAATCAGCCAGACGGGGATTGGCGTTATCGTTGAAAACAACCAGACTTTTGAAGTCGGAGAACGTCTTGAGGCCTGCCGATTGCAGTTTGATGAGCTCGTTTTGCCCGGTCTGACCGGAAAGATCGTCCATTGTTCTTTTCATGATGATTTCTGGAAATTCGGTATCCAGTGGGTTAACATGACTCATGCCCATAAACAACAGATGGAGGCGCTGCATTCCAGGCTGAAAAAGCAGCTGATGGCATCTTCGCAGCCATCTGTGCCGGAAGACGCGGGCACAGAGAAATGAGTCAGAAAAAAGACATTATGGGAAAAATCCTGGCATGTGATGACGGGGAAGATGAGAGCCTGACCCGGGAGCTGGATTGTCTGATCTACCGCAGTGAGCCCGGGGATCCCACAGATGATGGATCGGCATCCGGCCCTTCGGCGGATTCCTGGAAAGTGATCAGAGACAATGTCTCGGTGCAGGTATGGGAGACCAGCGGCCGAATAAGGCTACGGGTGTCGCTGGGAAAAAGCCGCCGAATTTCCATGAAACAGATCGCCAGTATTGCCGTGGATGCGATTATTCAGGAGCTGAAAAAGGAGGAGTCAAGGTGATTATCATCTGTCCCAAATGCAGTAGAAAGCATAAGGTCAATCCGGATGCGGTGAAGCCTTATGTTCAGTCTGGAAAAAAGCTGTTTGCCACGTGTAAGGCTTGCAAGTACAGATTCCCTGTGTTGAAAAATACCTTGAAAACGCTGGAAACAGGAGCCTTCCGGGCTGTATCCGAAGATAAGATCCGGGCCAGAAAAATTTGTGTGACCTTGAGCAAAGGCGGTGTCGGGAAAACCACCACATCGGTGAATTTGAGCTGCGGCCTGGCTCTGACCGGTTACCGGGTTCTGCTGGTGGATACCGATACTCAGGGCCAGTCAGGTTATATGCTGGGAAAAAAGCCGGGAGCAGGTCTCACGGAGCTGCTTACCGGTGAGCTGAAGCCGGATGAGTGCATTCTGAAGGTCCGGAATAATCTGTGGCTTCTGGGCGGAGGGAAATCACTAGCCGGTGTAAAGCGCATCATAGACCGGAAAAGCTTTGGTGCGGAGTGGGCACTTTCTGAAGCCTTGTCAAATTTGGACAGGCAGTATGATTTTATTATCATGGATACGTCACCGGGGTGGGATCAGCTGATCGTCAATGTATTGTTCTATGCCACCGAAGTCCTGGTGCCGGTGGCTTTGGAAGTAATGCCCCTTCACGGTCTGTCTGAATTCTTGAAAAGTCTGGGTTCCATCCAGAAATACAGGAAGGAGATTGAGCTCAAATATATTGTCCCCACATTTCTGGATACCCGGATCAAGGGGCCCCAGGCCCTGTATGCCCAGTTGAAAAGATTGTATCCGGACCAGTTGTGTGCCCCTGTTCATTACAGTGAAAGCCTGACGGAGGCTCCGTCCTTTGGCAAATCCATTTTTGAATTCGCACCGGGATCCAGGGCCTCCGCCGATTATCGGGAGCTGGTCAGAACCGTCAGCAGGAATGACAAAGCCTTTTTATAAAAAAGTCTGGAATCAGAGCCTGGCAATCTCTTCGGTAGTGATCACCTTGATCTGATGTTTTTTGAGAATCCCAAGGGCCTTGTCATGGTCGTCGAACCGGAACACCATGATGGCGTTTTTGCACTGGGGATTGGCAAAGGCATACATGTATTCCACATTGACATTCTGCATCCATAACGGATCCAGAACCTTGTTCAGACCGCCGGGTTCATCAGACACTTCTACGGCCAGCACCTTGGTTCTCCCCACGGTAAATCCTTCCTTGCGAAGGGCCTGTTCCGCTTTTTCGTTGTCGTTTACAATGAGGCGCAGGACCCCGAAATCCGTGGTATCCGCCAGAGACACGCCCGGATATTCACATCCGCATCCCGTAAAATAGCGGTGACTTCCGCCAGGCGGCCTTCTTTGTTTTCAATAAATATGGATATCTGTTCGGCAAGCATGTCGATCTCCTTTATGAAAAGTTTCGGTTATCAATGACCCGGACGGCTTTCCCCTGGCTTCGCTGAATGGTTTTAGGTTCCACCAGCATGACTTTGGCGGTGACCCCCAGGGTTTCCTTGATATCGGTGGCGATTTTGTTTTCCATGGTCTGAAGGCTTTTGATATCGTCCCTGAAAACCGTTTCGTCGATTTCCACTTTGACTTTCAGGGTATCCAGGTTTTCTTTCCGGTCCACTTCCAGCTGATAGTGGGGCCGGGTGGTCTGACTTTCCATGAGCACACTTTCGATCTGGGACGGAAACACGTTGACCCCCCGGATGATGAGCATATCATCGGTCCGTCCGGCCGGCTTGCTCATGCGCACAAAGGTGCGGCCGCAAGTACATGGGGTTGGATTCAGAGAGGAAATGTCCCGGGTCCGGTACCGGATCACCGGAAACGCCTCTTTGGTGAGGGAGGTGAAAACCAGTTCTCCGGACTCCCCATCAGGCAGAACCTGTCCGGTTTCCGGATCGATGATTTCCACAATAAAGTGATCCTCGAACACGTGAAGCCCCTGTTGCTCCTCAGTACATTCAATGGATACCCCCGGCCCGATGATTTCGCTCAGTCCATAGATGTCCACTGCCTTGAGATGCAGTTTGGATTCCAGTTCGTGCCGCATGTTTTCAGTCCAAGGTTCTGCACCGAATATCCCGGATTTGAAAAACAGGTCCTTGAAATCCACTCCCATGTCATCAGCGACTTCTGCCAGATGAAGGATATACGACGGGGTGCCACACAGAATCGTGGGCTTGAAATCTTTCATAATGGTGATTTGCCGCCGGGTGTTTCCGCCCGACACCGGAATGACCGATGCCCCCAGCCGCTCCGCTCCATAGTGGGCGCCTAAGCCCCCGGTAAACAGCCCGTATCCAAAGGCATTGTGGATGATATCCCCTGAACCGGCACCGGCCGCAGCCAGGCTTCGAGCCATAAGACTGGCCCAGGTGTCCACATCCCGCCGGGTGTATCCCACCACTGTGGGTTTGCCCGTGGTGCCGGAAGAGGCGTGAATTCTCACCACCTGCTCCATGGGCACGGCAAACATGTTGTAAGGGTAATTGTCCCTTAAATCCTGTTTGGTGGTAAAGGGAATATTCTGGAGATCATCCAGGGTCCGGATGTTTTTTGGTGTGATGCCTGCGGTTTCAAACTGTCTTCTATAGAACGGGACCGTGGCGTAAACCCGCTGCAGGGTATTTTGCAGCCGGCGTAACTGGATCGCTTCCAGGCCCTCCCTGGGCATGGTTTCAAAATCGATATCAAAAATAGACATGGGTTTTCCTTTGATGCAAACAGGCTTTCAGCCCGGCCGGAACAAAGCCGGCCGGGCTAATCAAGAGTTCCTTTGAATAGTGGTTTCCGTTTTTCAAGAAATGCGGCGGTGCCTTCTTTTGCGTCCTCACTGGCCATGGTCAGACCGAACGCATCATTTTCAATCCGGCATCCTGTCTCCAGATCCACATTGCTTCCGTTGAGGATCACTTCCTTGGCGGCCCTCAAGGATGCCCGTCCCCGGGAGGCGATAACGGCGGCGGTTTTCATTACGGTTTCCATGAGCTGGTCAGGGGCGCAGATCTGGTTGACCATGCCGTACTCACAGGCCTGTTGCGCGGTGATGTTTTTGCCGGTGAATACCATTTCCCGGGCCCGGTAAGTCCCCACCAGGCGCGCCAGGCGCTGGGTACCACCGAATCCCGGAATCAGGCCCAGGGTGATTTCCGGAAGCCCGAACATCGCTTTTTCAGATGCATAGATAAAGTCGCAGGCCAGGGCTGCTTCTGAACCGCCGCCAAGGGCATATCCGTTGACTGCGGCGATGGCCGGAATGGGCAGGTTTTCAATTTTTGAAAATATTTTCTGCCCTTTTCTGGAGAAATTTTTCCCCTGCAACGGGGTCATGCGGCTCAGTTCAACAATATCAGCCCCCGCCACAAAGGCTTTTTCGCCGGCCCCCGTGAGGACTAAACCCGGATTTCCGGATCGGCCGCCACCTGGTCCAAAGCCTGGTCCAGTTCGTCGAACAAGGCATTATTCAGGGCGTTCAATGCTTTGGGGCGGTTAAACTGTATCAGGGCAATGCTGTTTTTTTTGGTAAAAATAATGGTTTCAAAGCTCATGACGATCTTCTCCTTTTCACTATTTGGTTACTGTATGGTTTTTGGTCATAATTGCCGGGGATTGGTGGCATCCACATATTTTTGAATTCCGGTGGCGATGGCATCACACAGGGAATCCTGGTAGGCAGGATTCAGAAGCCGCTCACATTCCAGTTTGTTGGAGATGAATGAAGTTTCAACCAGAATGGCAGGCATGCGCGCTCCCAGAAGCACGTAAAACGGAGCCTGTTTGACACCCAGGTCGGTTATTTTTGAGTATTTTTTTTCATTTCCTGAACCAGGGAGAGATGAACATCACTGGCCAGCCGGGTGGACTCACCGATCTTGGCATGTTTCATTAAATCACTTAAAATGAATTCCAGATCGGAAATGTTTTTCTTGGATGTGGCATTTTCCCTGGCAGCCACGGCAATGGCCTGTTCATCCGTGGCCAGGTTCAGCAAATAGGTTTCGATACCGGCCAGTTTTTTGTTTCGGGCTGCATTGGTGTGCAGGGAAATAAACAGATCCGCCCGCTGAGTGTTGGCCATGGCCGTGCGTTCCTCCAGGGTCAGTTTTCTGTCACTGTCTCTGGTAAGAATCACTGTGCACTGCAGCCGGTGTTTGAGTCTTTCAGCCAGGTTTTTGGCCAGTTTCAGCACGATGTCTTTTTCCCAGACCCCTTTGATGTACCCGGGCGCCCCCGGATCACTGCCCCCGTGACCCGGATCGATAACAATTTTCCGGACACCCAGGGCCAGTTGCCGCGCAATGTCCGAGGACTTGAGATTGTCTGTGGTGATGGGGCTGGTTCTCACCGGTTGTCCGCCGGTTTCCGCTGTCGCTGGTAACTGCCCTGGATCTGTGTCGCTGCCGCCCTCGCCCCAGACATCAATGACAATCCTGAACGGGTCATTCAAAGAAAAGATTTTATAGTTTTCAAAAGATTTGATGTCCACCACCACCCGGACGGTATGAGGCAGATACTGGCCGGCCCGGGCCTGCTTTAGCAAATCATCGTTGATGGGGGTGTGTTCGGCCACTCCTTTTCCCAGAAGCGCCTGGGGGATATCCACGTACAGCCGCTGGAACGGGATGTCCAGCTCCGGGTCTTTTTTGAGAAGATGATGGGAAAAGGACCGGTCCTGATCCGCATTGATGACAATCCGGGTATATTCCGGATTGGACCAGAACCGAAGGTCTGTGACATATGCGTCCGGGCCGGATGGGTCTGAAACAGTGCCATTTTTTTCCATATCTGGCGTTTCTTCCGGTTCATTTGTCAGATCTTGCATAACGGCCTCAAGGGTGGTGGCTTCCGAATCCGACAGGGCAGGGGAGGAAGACGGGACAAGCGGCTGTGTCAGGGAGTCTTTACGGGTTTCCGCTTTTTTGGAACGGATGTGCCGGGGCGGGTGCGCTTCAGGATCCGGATTTTCGGAAAGGGCCTTTAGCCGGGATGACGCCCGTTGATTATATGCTGAAGACGGGTATTTATTCCGGATTCTCACCAGCAGATCCACGGCCCGGGTTCTGAAAAAACATCATCGGACAGGGTATACAGCTGCAGGTACAGTTCAGCGGCCCGGTACATGCCGGCAGGTGCCCAGGAACTTTGGGGATGGGTTTTGTAAATGCCCTCATATTGCTGAATACAGTGCAGCCATTCCGATATTTTCTGGCGCTTGACCGGAGAATGCCGCAGTGCTTTGAACGCGGCGTCCGCTGCCAGGTAATCCTGTCTGGGAACCGATGCTGTGGCATTGCCGCTTAAATTCAAGCAGAGCAAAAACAAGATGATGATTGCGCCTGTTTGAACGATGGATATCCGGATCCTGTGTGCCGTCGGCGGGGTAAACATGGATCAGACCCCGGCCTTTTGTTTGATTTCATGTAAAAAATTCAGTCCTTCCAGCGGGGTCATGCGGGTAATATCCACCTGTCTGAGCAGGTCCAGTATGTCGGTTTCTCCGGTGCTGAACAGTTCCAGCTGTCCGTCAGGCCTGTTTTTTTTTCTTCGTTTCCTGGATACCGGTTTTGAAGAAACAGGTTCAATCGGCCATTGATTGTTATCCGACCGCTCGATTGCCTCCATCACCTGTTTGGCATCGTCGATGATCTCATGGGGAATCCCTGCCAGCCTTGCCACCTGAATGCCGTAGCTTTTGTTGGTGCCGCCTTTAACCAGTTGCCGCAAAAACACGATATGGTCGTTGAATTCTTTGACTGCGATGTGAAAGTTCTGTATCCGTGGATAGGTTTCCGCCAGCCGGATCAGTTCGTGATAATGGGTGGCAAAAAGGGTTTTAACCCCTTTTCCGGACAGGTCATGAAGATACCGGGCCACGGCCCAGGCAATGCTCATACCATCATAGGTAGAGGTGCCCCGGCCGATTTCGTCCAGAATCACCAGAGACCGGGGGGTGGCATTGTTCACGATGTTGGCGGTTTCTTCCATTTCCACCAGGAAGGTGGATTGGCCGGAACTCAAGTTATCCAAGGCACCCACCCGGGTAAAGATTCGGTCCACCAGGCACAGGGAGGCGGTTTTGGCCGGCACGAATCCTCCCATCTGGGCCATGACCACCGTTAGTGCCACCTGTCTCAGTACCGTGGATTTTCCGGCCATGTTGGGGCCGGTGATCAGCAGAATCTGATTTTGCTCATTGTCCATGTCAATGGAGTTGGGTACGTACCGTTCTCCGGTGATCAGCTTTTCCACCACCGGGTGCCGGCCGTCGGTGATGGTGATGCATGACTGATCATTCATTGTGGGACGGGTGTATCCGTTTTCCGAAGCGGTTCGGGCCAGCCCCTGGAGGACATCCACCGTGGCGATGAAATCCGCCATTTTTAAAATGATCACGGCATTGCCCACCACCTGGTCCCGCACGGTGCAGAAGATATCGTATTCCAGGGCGTTACGTTTGTCCTGGGCAGACAGGATTTTGGCTTCTACCTGCTTCATTTCATCGGTAATGAAGCGTTCCGCATTGACCAGGGTCTGTTTCCGGATGTAATGGCCGGGCACCTGGGGGGCCTGGTTTTTGGAGACTTCGATAAAATAGCCAAACACTTTGTTGTATTTGATTTTCAGAGAAGACAGCCCGGTTTTTCCTTTTCTTCGGCCTGAGCTTTGGCGATCCAGGATTTTCCATCCCTGGAAATGGATACCAGTTCATCAAGTTCCCGGCTGTAGCCATCGTTGATCAGGCACCCTTCATTGAGTACATGGGGCGCGTCTTCCCGAATGGCGGTTTCGATGAGACCGGTCAGGGCCCCCAGCCGGTCCAGTGCCGGTTCCAGATCCCGGACCCGGCTGCCGTTGAGCAACGGGTGGTCCAGCCGCTCCAGAACAGCAAACAGTTCCGGTAAACAGGCCAGAGAATTTTTCAGTGCCAGCAGGTCTCTGGCGTTTCCCTGACCCATGGACACCTTGCTGCCCAGCCGCTCCAGATCATACACGGATTTGAGCGTGGTTGTCAGGGCCTGATGAACATGGGGGGCATCGATCAACCGCTGAATTGCGCCCGACCGCAGTTCGATTTCTTCCCGATTCATCAGGGGATGCCGCAGCCATTGTTTGAGCTTCCGGCTGCCCATGGCTGTGGCGGTTTTGTCCAGCACCGCAATGAGCGAGCCTTTTCGGTCCCGGGTCTGGAGATTGGCCAGCAGTTCAAGATTCCGGCATGTCCGGTCATCCAGTTTTAAAAACTGTTCCAGGTCATAGGGGCAGATTTGAAACACGTGGGCGGTGTCCTGCATCTGGGTGTCCTGAACATAGGCGGTCACCGCCCCTGCCGCACTGATGGCGGCCGGCATATGGTCGATACCGAACCCGTTTAGGGTGATGGTGTTAAATTTTTTGTCAGGCGGTCTCTGGCATCGGATTCCTGGAAAGTGGCGGCCGGCAGATAAGTCAGTTGCCGACCGGCCAATGCCTGCCGAAGGGGGAAAACCGGGATCTTTTTCCATTTGTTCGGACAGCAATACTTCCCTGGGGTCCAGCTTCAGGGCTTCATCGATCAGCGTGCCCGGGATGCCGGTTCCTTTTTTCGGAATTTCACAGGTGGTGAAACTGCCCGTGGAAATG
>LQAF01000258.1_pt1 | contig 11016 bp, 9 predicted proteins | sample 1535781 | NCBI WGS metagenome assembly LQAF01 (sample SAMN04331583, study PRJNA305678) | bioreactor metagenome | isolation source: bioreactor_2 inoculated with Wadden Sea sediment 2nd replicate of a... | place: Germany:Bremen
TCTCTGTGAAGGGGAACAGGAAATTGAAGAAACGATCGAGTACACCGCTCTCAGGATGGAGCAGATACCGGAACGTATAGCCTTTCAGAGCGGGGCTTATGGCAAAGGGGAAGATGAGCAGTGTCTTGGTAAGGGTCGAGAGCATTCCCGGTCTCTGCAGCACGATCGCGATAGCCAACCCGATCACCACTGACAGGGAGACAGATATGAAGGTGTAGAGGAAGCTGGTCTTCGCGACCATGAAAAAGTTCGAATCTGTCATCGCCCTGATAAAATTCTCCAATCCCACGAACTCCTGCATCTTGGGGGATTGAGATATCAACCATTTATGAGATCCCAACCAGAATGCATAGATCAGGGGATAGGTAGATGTTATTGCTATCACGGACAAAGCAGGTATCAGCAAAAGCAATTTTCGTTTCTTATGTCCCATCTTCACGGTACGACTCCTCATCACGATAGATCTTTCGGTAAGCTGGCGGGACTATCCCGCCAACAGTGATACTTCTTCAAGGTAGCAGACATGCAGGCCCCTCGGAGGGTTCGACTCCGGTGAGCCTGCCACGTCATCTAGTCATAGTATCCGGCACGGTCCATGACCGCTTCGATATCTTCTGCTGCATCATCAAGCGTTCGTTCTATCGCTGAGCCTGCAGCCATCTTGTTCATCGCGACCTCGAGGATCGACTGGATCTGAAGCCATTCGGGTATCGCGGGCAGTCCTCTGGAGGTCTTGAGACCTTCGAAGATCATCTCATGAAGCCCGTTGTTTGCTGCATTCACTTCTGGATCGAGTAAGTTCTCGTTATGCATCACGATGACCGTAGAGTACGCGGGATCGGACTTATCAAGGACGATCTCCTTCTCTTTCTCTTTGGAAGTCATGAACTTCATGTATTCCCAGGCAGCATCCTTATGTCGTGAGTCCACTGAGATACTGGCACCGAGGCTGGTCGCATAGGTATAGCTGGGCTTACCTTCGAAGGAAGGTACGGTTGACAGGGCAACGTTATTCAGGACTTCAGGGATAGCCTGTGCCGGATCGGCATATTTGGTATAGACCCATGACCAGCAGATGTTCATGGCTGCTCGTCCCTGGAGTACTTCGTTGTTCGCATCACCCTCAGAGAAGGTGACTGAACCAGGAGCGACGATCTTGTCTTTGGTCAGGAACCCTACATATTTCTCTGTAGCTTCGATCCCTGCGCTATTGTTGAAGATAGGCTTGTTGTTCGCATCAAAGATATCTGAACCATTACTCCAGAGCATACCGAGCCAATTCATGATATTCTGTCCGGAAGACCCTCCGTAGGGTTGAGCCAGACCTTTCATACCGGTCTCTTTCTCGATGATCTTCGCAGTCTCTACCAGCTCATCCCAGGTTTGGGGAGGTGTCAGTCCAAGCTCGTCAAATACGGCCTTGTTATAGTAGAGCAGGTTGGCATGGCCTCGGAACGGGAGTCCCAGGACTTCATCGGTACCCATCTGTACCATCTCGACGAAACCGGGTGCATAATCATCCAGATCGATGTTATCGCGCTCGATCAGGGCTGTCAGCGGTTCCAGATAGTTCCGTACACCAACGACATAGGAGTCCATATATGTCAGGATATCATAGTTCCCACCACCTGTGGTTGCTTCGGCAATGAATTTCTCCTGCCATGCATCCCACACCGTGTAATCCCACTGTACGTTGATCCCGGTCAACTCAGTGAACTCTTCAGCCTGTCGCTTGATAGCCAGGAACTGAGGGATAGACCCGGAAGTGCTGAGGACTTTTACTGTCTCACCTTCATACGGTTTCCCGGCGATCAGATTGTATTCCATCAACTCCCTGGGAGCAGTTGAAACCTGTGAAGCAGTCTCTTCTTGTGCACCACCTGCAAAGACAAAGCATGTGACCATCATGAAAAGAGCAGCAAGCAAGAGCACTAATCCTTTTTTCTTCATCAAAAACCTCCAAAAAATTCTTTGCGTATTCTTAATCAACTAAAAAAGTATCACACACAAAACTGCAGTTGTCAATTTTTTGCAAACCTGAATTATCCCAAATCCTCGCATCGCGACAATGCATACCTTCCATATGCACATTATTATATATCTATTTTAATGTATTACACATTATGGATATGCTATTATCATGGATATATAACTATTTTAGAAATATAAAATTTTTATTCTGTTATTCATAATTTTTTGTTATGCCAAATGTTTAGCTAATTATTTTATTTTTTATCGATTTAAAGGCACATATCAGAGACCAGTCACTCACTATCAGCTGGCTGTTCTCATCATGCATGAGAGAAGGGAGATCTCACTGATCATCGGCAATACTGTCTTCCTCGGGAACAAAACGGCTGATCGCTTCTACCAGCAGTCCCGACTGCTGTACCGGGACCAGAGCATCTTCGCTCCCGTGCTGGATGAACAGCGGCGGGATACGTTCATGCACATAGGTGATCGGACTGGCACGGCGTACCGCATCGGGGACCTCTGTGATTCTCTCTCCCAGGAATCCTGACTCAGGTGAGTTCGCATTAACATGATCATATACGCCCTTCTTCGAGATCGCGAACTGCCTGTCCATCTGCAGCAAATCGGTGGGACCCTACCAGTCGACAACGACCTGTACCGCTGAGGAGTCCTCTTCATTCCCCGTGCTGAGAGCCTCGAAGAGCCTCTCATGGGCAGTGAGGGCATAGTAGCCCCCTGCAGAATCTCCCCAGCAGGCGATCCGGGGCGTATCGAGAGCAAACTCCCAGACCTGAGCGCGCACCCATCTGATCGCAGCCTTCTGGTCATGGAGGCATGCGGAGAAGATGGATTCTTCACTGAGGCGATAGTTGACAGCGACCACGGCATAGCCGGCTTCCAGCCCGAGCAGATGCAGCTGGAGTTGCGCATCTGCTTTCTCAAAGGCACAGGGTCCTTGGCATCCTGCTGCCGCCTGATGTGACACAGGCGTATGCCTATACCCTTCGTGTTCGGGGAATGCACAGAGCGAAGGAGGCATACCCCGATGCCTCTCTGGTGGAACTTCCCTGGCCGAGACATGAGTTCCAGCCGAGCATGGAGGCAGCAGACCTGTTCATAGATTCGATCCGCAGCAGCGCAGCCCCCATGACTGCCCTGTATGCCTTCAATGATGACTTCGCCTTACCGGTCATGGCAAAGCTGATGGACAGGGGCTACAGGATCCCGGAGGATCTGGCTGTCAGCGGGACTGATGACAGCCCTGCAAGCAGATACTTCAGACCTGAGCTCTCTTCGGTACGTTTCGATCTGGAGGAGTTCGGCAGCAGGGCCGTGGCTATCATCAAGCACATGAGCAGGACCGAAGCAGTGCCCGAGAACCTGCTCACGCCTCCGGTCCCGCTCCTCATCCATAGGAGTTCCTCGTAAGCTGAGCGGTCACAGGCTCTGCAGCAGGCTGACTTCTTCAGTGGTGCAGCTGCATCTGAAGGCTGGCAGACACTCTCTAACAAGTCAATTAACACTCTTATTCTTTGTGCAGCATCGCAGCGATGAGCTACTCTGAAACAGCCTTGATTATCGTGTGGAACGTCTATTGTATTAGCTATTTACTTCATATAATATATAGGTATGGGTATAACCTACCGTCATATGAGAAAGGATGAGCGCAAGGCTGTCAGGACTCTCGCCAGATCTTGCTTCTCCCCGTTCAATGCGCTGCTGATCGAGAAGCCCGACCATGCGATCGTGGCAGTAGATGGGGATACCATCGTAGGCGGCGGCACCTACAGGATCATCCGTGTGAGGCAGGAGGTCATCGGGTATCTCTCCTGGGGGTTCGTTGCCAGATCACACAGAGCTCAGCAGATAGGTGGGCATATCTATGCTGCGGTGACCAATCATCTGTTCGAGATCGGGGTAGATGAGGTCTGTGCCATCGTCAGCAATGATAATACCGCTTCCTGGTCCCTGTTCCAGCGACTCGGGTATCATCGGCGTTCGTTCGCAGATACCGTCAGGTCCTACAGCTTGTGGGGAGCACTCAAGCTCTGGCTCCTCTCGGTCGCTCTGTTCGCCATGGGGTCATCGTTCTGGATCACCCAGTCACGCAGGGCTCACAGGATCAGAAAGTATATGGTCCCGTATGATTACCTGCTGCTGCTGTTCGCCAACCTGCTCCTGATCTCCGCTCAGGGGCTCCTGTTCAGCCTCCCCCTTGCCTACCGGGTCTATCAGGCGGGGGCCCTGGTATCACTGGTGACGGCTATGATGATCATACAGTATGCTGTCATCTCGCGAGAGGTGAAACCGATCTTCTCCCTGTGGCATGGGGGTGCTGCAGTTCCGCTCATCGTGGGCGCACTCGGCGGTCTGTTCCCGTTCATGGGGAGTGTCTACCCCGATAAGGAGACCTGGGACTACCGGGAGTACAAAAAGATCCTGGGGATCGCAGCTGCCTGCAGCTGGTCTCTGGTGCTGTGTGCGGCAGCACTCGCCTACGGTATCACCAAGGCAGCCGGCGGCTCGCTCTATCTGATGTATATCCAGTCCTATGCGGTGGTCTTCCTGATCTGTGATGTGGCCACCGGTATCTTCGAGCCGTTTGACGGTTCACGGGTGAGACGCTGGAGTAAGACCGCCTACGGGCTCTTCTCGCTCGGCTCTCTTGCCCTGGTGATCCTGATGATCTTCTTCTGAGATGGGCAGCATAACTCACCTCAGAACATGAGGGTACAACAGATGTTTGCATTCGGCGGTATTGTGACGTAAGATAGAGAGGTGCAGAGAAATATATTCATCTGGTTCGTGCTGATCGTCGTCATCCCCAGTGGGATCATCTATTTTGTGATCAACCACTTCTTTCTCAATTACTCAGTCGACAAACAGATCACGACCAATACACAGCTCGTCGATGAGATGAGGAAGAACCTTGATACCCAACTCAGCCACTATCAGCAGCTGACCATCCAGTTCTATCTGAACGAGCAGGCGATGGCTGAGATCACCTCTGATACCCCGATCCTTGACTGCAGTGCGATCAAGAACCAGCTCAGCAGTTTTGTGAATGCCAACAGACTCATCGTCTCAGCCTACCTGTTCACCGATAAAGGGATGCTCTACAGCGGTCACGGCCTGCGCGATATCGAACAGATCCATCAGATGTATCAGGGACCTCTTGAACAGCAGGAGGGGCGTATCCTCTGGACCAGATCCTATCCAATGACCAGTAACTATGGGTTACAGGACACCTACTTCTTCGGTGGCCGTCACATACGGAAAGATCAGCAGCCTATCGCCACCCTATATCTGGGGTTCAACAGCATGTTCTTCTACGATTTCTTCCAGTTCATCCCGTTCGAAGGGAACCAGCTGATCTCAGTCATGCTTACCAATGGAGATCTGATCGCATCGAATGATCCTGGAGTCTCTGAGAGCATGTCACCCCTGGAGCTGGACAAAATCCTCCAGTCACATGAAGCCTATGAGAAAGAACTGGGATCAGGGGAGATCGAACTGCTGCTGAGCTCCTCTTCAAGGATCTCAGACTGGGTGATCCTGCTCTCGCTCTCAAAGGATGACATCTCATCAGAGCTCACGATCATCCGCAGGGTCTTCTACATCAGCCTCATCCTCTACTTCATCTTCTTCTTCTACCTCTCCTACATCATCTCCCAGAAACTCAGCAGGCCGCTCAATGAGTTGACCCGGGCGATCGATCAGGTAGGTGACGGGACAGTAGACATCAAGGTAGCGGAGAACCATATCGTGGAGATCAAGGTGCTCAGCCGAAGTTTCAACAACATGACCCATCGTATCACAGGTCTGCTTGAGGAGGTCAAACAGACTGAGCGTGCCAAGCGAAAAGCCTATATGCAGACCCTTCAGCTGCAGCTGACCCCCCACTTCCTCTACAACACCCTCAATACCATCAGATGGATGGCACAGATCAACGGACAGGATAATATCGTGAAGGCTTCCAAAGCCCTGATCCTCTATCTGAAGAGCCTTATCGATATTGAGAGTGAATTCATCACGGTACGCAAGGAGCTGTCACTCATCGAGGCATACGCTACGATCCAGCGATATCGGTATCAGGAGTTCATCATACACTATGAGATCCCAGAAGAGCTCAAAGAGCTCCGTATCCACAAGCTCATGCTGATAAATCTCATAGAGAACAGTATCATCCACGGATTCAGTGACATGACCGACCGGGGAGAGATCCATATTACCGCTTCGATCGTCGAAATGGATCTGTTATCATTGAGCGTAACAGATAACGGGGCAGGTATCGAGGAGCGGGAGCTGCAGGAGATCAGGTATGCGCTCGAGCATGATACGATCTATGATCACGATGGAGAACACCATGAGAGCGGCCATGTGGGGATCCTGAACATCCAGAACCGGTTGCGACTCTACCACGGTACAGCAGCATCGGTCACGATCATCAGTGTACCGAACGAAGGCTGTGAGGTAACGATCACCCAGCCCTGCATGCATGAGGAGCCCTCAGATGCCTAGGGCCGGAGGGTCCTGTCCGCCTGATAGATCGCCAGGATGTTCTCGATCGGGGTACCCGGCTGCAGGTTGTGACAGGAAGCACAGATATAGCGGTGATAACGTCCCAGGATCTCCCGATCGATACGAACCTCATCTGTGACCTCCTGTGTCGTACCGAACGGCAGGATATGCTGATTCTCGACAGCACCGTGAAAGACCACCCGATCTGAGAACGCCTCGATCAGGTGCTCACGGTCCATCCCCGGACAGCTGTGCTGGATCGGATTGATGATATCGACCCCGAGTCCTACCATCTGCTGGAGCACTTCGAACGCCGCCCCGTCGGTATGATAGAATACGTAGGCCCCTGCTGCATGAATATGATCGATCAGTCTCCGATAATGGGGCTTGAACAGCTCCTCCCACTTACCTATCGGGATGAGCGCCCTGTCCTGCATGCCCATGTCATCAGAGAGATAGACGATATCAAGAAGCGGGCCGCATGCAGCGACGCCCGATCTATGTAGCCGATCTGGATCTCCGTGATGCGTGCTATGAGCTCTCGTGCCAGCTCCTCGTTGATGTAGAGATCCATCAGGGACTGATCCATCGGTCTGAGTTTGCAGTAGATCTCGAAGATAGAAATGAAGGTGAGCATCCTGATCCATCGGTGATGTTCGATACACGACCGCTTGAGCTGCAGGTAGTCAAAGTCATCCGGGTCAGGCCATGGGAAGGATCCGAGTTCCGCAGGATGCTCGACAGCTGAGAGCGGGTATGCGACAGTCTCCTCATAGGTACCCCCGCTATCGACTACCACATCCCTGACGGTGTTACCCCATGTCTTCACCGTCTCGAGGGAGCCGTCCTGCCCGACCCGTGAACGTTCTCGCATATAGGGGGCTTCGAGCATGACGATCTTGTCAATCTCCAGGGCATCCCAGATATCCTGCTCATCATCGGTCTGGACGTACCTCTTGAGCTGATCGAGTACTTCCGGGGTGTACCAGATGTCAAAAGGTGTCCTGTCAGGGATCTCATGATGCAGTACGGCAAGGATCCGTTCTCTCGGGGTCATCTTACTTCACCTCCCTGCGATCAATGACGGTAGGCACCGAGTGCGGGTAACGCCTCATAGACCGCTATGACATTCTCCAATGCACTGTTGTCCTGAAGCATATGCGTCGGGGAGAAGAGGTATCCTCCTCCGGGCATCATGCATGAGAGCAGTTGTTCGAGTTCTTCCAGCACCTCCCGGGTCGTGCCGTCCACCACCTTCCCCGCAGTGGAGAAACCTCCATGGAACGCCAGAGAGCTCCCGTAGCGCTGTTTGAGGTACTTCGGATCCATGCCAGCGGCTTCAGGCTGGAGAGTATCGATGACCTGGATGCCCAGATCAATGAACTCATCGAACACCCAGGAAGAAGAACCGCAGCTGTGCATCATGACCGGGATATCATAGGCGCGTGCCAGATCGACAAATCGCTTATGTCTGGGTTTGAGGATCCTTCGGTAGTGGTCCATGGAGATCAGGGCTCCGGTCTGTGATCCGAGATCCTCCCCGAGCCACATCAGATCCACCGCCCCTTCAGCCCGTTCAAGCACCCTTCTGGTGACTTCCAGCTGAATTGCGAGTCTGCGGTCTACCAGATGCAGCCAGTTCGGGTCCTCCAGGGCCAGAGAGAGATAGACCTGTTCCATACCACAGAGCATTCCAGTGGTATTGAGGATATCACCGAGTCCGGGATTCCCGATCCAGATGGACTTCTCCTGCCAGGAGGCGATCTGTCGGTCGATGCTACTGTAGTCATAGTTGCAGGGATCAGGCATCGGCCAGGTCTCGACCAGCTCCTCATCAAGATGTTTGAGGGGAAAGTCACAATAGTCCCAATACCCCCCGCTCTCATGCTCGATCCACCGGCTGACGATACCCCAGGCGGGATCGACCGCCCGCTGTGGGAGCGCAGGATGCAGCACCGGTCCGACATACGGGATCTGCAGCTCTCGCATATCGACCTGCAGCTGCTCACGCAGAGCCTCATCATCATCCAGACTGATCCCATAGTGGTGTTTCAACCTCGCATCGATCCCCGCATTTGCCAGATAATCGATCGGCACCCTATCGGCTTCCTCGTGTCTCACAGCCGCGTTCACGCGCTCTTTTGCACTCATCCTGTTCATATCTCTTCTCCCCTCTCACAGGTGATCACATAGCTGCCGGGCTGTAGGGAGTACGAAGACCGTTCATACCCTGAGCGAAGATGCTTCTCCATCACCATCGTTATGCTCGAAGCAGACGGGATCAGTGCCTCCCACCCTTGGGGGATCGCCAGGATGCATTCGGTCCCTTTCGGCACGGTCACCGAGACGATAAGCTTGATGGCTCTCCGTTCCCAGCCGAGGGCCGCCTGCCCATAAGGGGTCATCACCTGCGCCTTTGCGTACTGCAGCTGTCCGACGGTGCCGGGATAACAGCCAAAGCGTTCCCAGCCGGGCTTCAGCGGGGTGATCCCTGCAGCATGCTGATAGAACCAGCTGTCTATGGATCCAAGCATGATATGATTATGGGAGTTCATACCCCTGCTGGTGATATGCTCCCATCGCTCCCAGAGGGTAGTCGCCCCATTTCTCAGCATATAGATCCATCCGGGGTAACTCTCCTGAGCAGCTATGGTGTAGGCTTTATCGGTATAACCGGCGCAGGAGAGGACTTCCAGCAGATAGCGCGTACCATGGATACCGGTACCTACATGATCCCCGGACTCTTTGGTCACCAGTTCATCAAGGAATGCAGCAAGGTGCTCATGCGCAGGAGGGTCGAGCAGATGCGCACTGAGCGCCAGGATCTGAGAGGTCTGATCGGGAAAATCCCAGGGAGAGAGAGCAGTACTCTCGAAGTGGTCTCCTGTGAGAAATCTCTCGAGGAACTGTCTGTGCAGCTCTTCTGCCAGTTCACGGTACCGCTGATGCTGCAGTTCATACCCCAGGACTTCGGCTATCTGTGCAAGGAGCCGTACATCGTGAAGATAGTACCAGCTCGATATGCAGGCAAGACCGGTCTTCTTCGAGGTCACCAGTCCCGGGGCACACCAGTCCCCGAAGGTTCCCAGATGCTCGATGATCCCCCCTTCAGCCTGTGTGCCCAGATAGGTGATGTATGACTCGTAGGAGGGGAACAATCTGGCAAGTATGCTCGTATCACCGGCATACCAGTACAGGTCCCATCCTATACTGATGAAGGCACTGCCCCAGGCGGGATCTGCAGGCTTGCTCATCCAGAATCTCGGTGCGACATCAGTGATGCTGCCGTCTGCATTCTGGGTATCTGCGATGTCCTGCAGGAATTTCTCATAGAAGGCGACCGGCCTGAAGTTGAGCAGAGCCTCCTGTGATGAAAGCAGGGCATCACCAAGCCAGCCGTGCCGTTCATCACGTTGGGGAGAATCAGTGGGGATCCCCATGAGATTGGAGAGCTGACCCCACCTGATCGCCTGATGGATAGCATTGAAATCTTGATTGCTGCAGATGAACTGTCCTGCAGATTCTGTCCGGGTATGGATGAACCATCCGGTGAGGGTGTTCAGATCCGGGACCCCCTGATACCCGCAGAGTTCTGCATACCTGAATCCATGATAGGTGAATTCCGGATGCCATGTCTCGACTCCCCCGCCCCTGCAGATATAGGTATCACAGGCTGCCGCAGATCGGTTCGAAGCTGTGTTCAGTTCCCCTGCATCATCGATCAGTTCAGCATACCGTATCGTGATGGAGGTCCCCCCGGGCTGTTCTACCTGCAGCTGTGTGTATCCTGAGAAGTTCTGCCCGAAATCGAACAGATACCCGTTGGCACCTCTCCACATCCGCTGAGGCCTGATCTGGGTATCGATACCGATCGGCGGAAGTCCTGCTGATCGCAGAGGATAGCCGGAGGTCACCACTGCTGCCGCGGTACAACTCACCGGAGTATCAGCATGGTACTCTTCACCGTCAAAGAGGCTGTTGCAGGTCACCGGCCCGCTCCCTGCCAGCCAGGATGCATCGGTCCCGATGATCTCCTGAGAGCCATCACGGTAGGCAATAAGCAGGTGCACGATCCCTTTCGGCTGATCAAAGCCGTAGAGCGCGATGTGTCTGCCGTTTCCCAGGACCAGAGTCACCCTGTTGTGCTCCTGCACCAGGTCATCCCAGCACAGCGCGTCATAGAGTACCCGTTTTCGGTAATCGGTCTGTGCCGGAGCCAGATGCTGGTCTCCCACTCTCTCGCCATTGATCATGAGTGTGTAGAGCCCTACCCCGGTCACATACGCTCGTGCCCGTTCCACCTCACAGGCAGGACGGGAGAGCGAGAATGTTCTGGTCAGGTAGATCCCATGATAATGGAGTGCCTCGCTCTCAGTGCTCGAGACATTCGGTGTCCCGCTCTCCCAGCTTCCGGCAGCATACGTGGGCGTTTGTGCAGCAGTGATCCACTGTGCACACAGGCTGTCCCCGTCCACTGCGGCAGTCTCAAAGAACGCCGGTTCGCTGCAGGGACTGGCCCGA
>LQAF01000259.1_pt1 | contig 11005 bp, 5 predicted proteins | sample 1535781 | NCBI WGS metagenome assembly LQAF01 (sample SAMN04331583, study PRJNA305678) | bioreactor metagenome | isolation source: bioreactor_2 inoculated with Wadden Sea sediment 2nd replicate of a... | place: Germany:Bremen
CTGCTGGGTAAAAGGGGCTGTGGATTATGTCGTGAACCAACAGGGGGAACTGTTCCGGGTGGAAGGCCCGTCCCATGAGGCCATGGAAGCAATCGGCGGCACGGGCGACACCCTGACCGGCATTGTCTCCGCCCTGATCAGCACGGGCATGGCGATTCCTGACGCCGCATTTGCCGCTGCCAGAGCCAACCGGACGGCAGGACAGTTTGCCTCTCCCACCCCGGCCACGGGCATCGACGAAATCATCCGCCAAATTCCTCGGGCCGTGGAAGCGGCTCTGAAATGACCCCAAAAAAATATCGGATATGGAACCAAATCAGCTATTGACTCGGTATCCAGATCTGGATTTGCTTCAAATTCTTTCGTTATCCAGCCTGTTCTGAATATGATTCATGTTATCCAGATCAGTGGAACAACTTGCTAAACATAGTAAGGAGCAAATGTTGCTATATGTCAGAAAAAGATAAAATTCTAATAAAACAATATGCTCCCCACCCGGTGTTTACGTGTGATATCCAGTGCTATTGGACATTGAATTATTTCGATCCTGACAGTCTTAAAAAATTTTATCTGATTTCACTGAATGCCGGCCTGAATATTGTTCTCAATTTATCTAATCCTGTCGGATGGGGGTTGACGATTTCAGACCGGTTACGATTCCTGACATTTTTTTAATCGACTCATTAGCAAGGTCTCTCAACACAAAACCCACTGGCGAAGTATCTCTTTTTGCTGTTAGATTTGCACCTAAAGGTTTTTATCCGTTTTTTTCATGGGGTTTCATGGGAAGATCCTTTCAGGGACGAATTGGTTTTTGCATTGGATCGGATATGTTCGTCAAAGGTAATGGCCACGGTCCGGTAGACCAGATGGGCCAGTTTGGAGAATGGGAGAAACGCCACCAGGTTGAAGGCCAGGATCAGGTGAACAAAGTAGAGGGGATAGGCCAGTACCGGGATATCAAAAAGCCTGATCAGCTGCACACCCATGCCAGAAACACCCAAGGCCAGGGCCAGTCCCGGCAGATACCAATCCTGGTAACTGCTTTTGGCATCCCGGTCCCGCAGCCGCTCCAGCATAAGCATGCCACTGCCATAAATCAGGGCCAGTCCTGAGATATTGGCCAGGATCTTGACAGGATTGAGCTGGGAGTAGGGAGCATGGCTGTTAAAGGCAAAAAGGGCAAATGCAAAGACCCCGGCCACAAAAGCCAGGCTCACAAAGGAGAAGGAGACCAGCATGTGGTGGCGTTTCCGGTTCTTGTTTGCCGTGCAGGCCGAGAACTTCTCATGACAGGCAATGGGTAAAAGGTTTCGGCCCAGGGATTTAAGATAGGGGATGAGGGGGATACTGCCGTTCACAAGACCTTTTCGTTGGAAGTGGGCGGTCATATCCCGGATAAAATCCCGGGCCGCCAGAAAAAAATCAAGCATACCAGCAGGGACAACGGGATAAAAATCAGTTCGATGAGTTCCACGGAAAAAAAGCGGGCATAGACAATTTCTCCCATGCCCGGCGTTAGGTCCATCCATCCAGTGGCAAGGCCTGTGCCCAGAAGGATTATGGCCGGGATGGCCAGCAGCAGGGGGATAAATTTGGGATGCCCCATCCAGGTATTGAATACTGCCGGCCGTGAATAATGGGCAATGGCTGTTTCCCGCACTGCAGCCAGGACATCACCGGGACGGGCGCCACTGGGGCAGCGGTCCGAGCAGTCGCCGCAGTTGTGGCACAGCCAGATATCAGGATCCCCCATGAGAAGGTCTTTGAGCCCCCAGGAAGCATAAAGCATCTCTTTTCTTGGAAAGGGAGACACATCATGGGAAAGAGTGCAGACCACGGAGCAGGTGGCGCACTGGTAGCATTTTTTCAGACTGCCGCCCTGGGCAGCGGTGAGGTCACGGATAAAGGTGAGATCCGGCTGGACTTGCATGGGGGGTGTCATCTGTCCGTCTCCTTTTCAGGTATATGGGGGAAGGGTCTTTAACCCAGGGTCTGGGCCATCATCTTTTCCAGCATCACAAGCATTTGTCCGGCATCGTCGCATTTTTGCCGAAAAAACAGATGGGCCAGGACAAAAAAGTAGTCAGCCGTTAGGGAAAGACCTATATATCGGCAGTCCTTGTCCGGCGGGATCTCCCCGCGGTCCTGGGCAGCCAGGGCAAGGGTACTCACAGTTTCGGTAAAGGCCTGGTCAAAGGCCGCGATTTTGTCTGCCCATTCACCTTCCATAAATGCAATGTGCTTGAGATATTCCCGGGAGAGCCGGGGGCGGGACGTATAATATTTGTAGTTGAATCCTGCCAGATGGAGAAGCTGTTCCAAAAGCGTGTCCTGCTTTGGAATGCTAACCTCTGCCTCTTTGAAAAGCCGTTCAAGATCATCATGCAGCGCTGCAGCCAACAGCGAGGTCTTGCTGGTAAAATGTTTGTACAAGGTTCCAAGACCGATCTCGGCATGGGTGGCCACAGCCCGGATGGTGGTCTTTTCAAACCCGTTGGTGTCAAAGAGACACTTTGCGTTCTCCAGGATCAGGGCATGGGTCTGAGCCTTCTGCCGTTCCCGTATTTTACCCACCGGGATCTCGGGTTTTACCGCCATTATAGTTTCCTCTTGATCTCAGTTCTTTCAATGAACATGTTCGCTAACATAATCGCGTTCGCTTAAATTGTCAAGCGTGGATTCTCAAAAAAGTAAGGGGGAGCTTTGTGAGGCCGGTGACAACGCTGTTGGGGTTTCACGCGAGCGCTGTCAATCAGCAGATATCAGCGGCATCGGGGGAGGTGGCGGCTTCGAGCCAGTCCCTTGCCGAAGGCTCATCAGAGCAGGCCTCTTCCATCGAAGAAACTTCGGCCACTCTGGAAGAGATTGCTTCCATGACCAAGAAGAATGCGGATAATGCAAACCAGGCGGACAGCTTGATGAAAGATGCCAATCAGATCGTCGGTGAGGCCAATTCGGCCATGACGGAATTGACGGGCGCCATGAGCGATATTTCAAATGCCAGCGAGGAAACGAGTAAAATCGTCAAAACCATTGATGAAATTGCTTTCCAGACCAACCTGCTGGCGCTCAATGCGGCTGTTGAAGCCGCCAGGGCCGGCGAAGCCGGGACCGGGTTTGCTGTGGTGGCAGATGAAGTACGAAATCTTGCCATGCGGGCGGCGGAAGCTGCGAAGAATACTTCACAGCTGATCGAAGGAACTGTGGCCAAGATTCGGGTCGGATCGGAACTGGTGGAACGAAGCAACAATGCTTTTTCAAAGGTACGCGAGAGTACGTCCAAGGTGGCCCAATTGGTGGGCGAAATCTCTGCGGCTTCCCATGAGCAGGCGGAGGGTGTAGAGCAGGTGAATCTTGCGGTGGCTGCAATGGACAACGTGGTACAAAAAAAACGCTGCCAATGCCGAAGAATCGGCCAGTGCTTCCGAAGAAATGAGCGCCCAGACCGAAGAGATGGACGCGGTTGTCGAAGGGCTTGTTGAATTGGTAGGAAACGTCAAGGACGTAAGATACACCGCCAAGCTCCTTCAACCTCATGTCCCTTGCAACGCGCCGATCAAAAAAGATCAAAAGCGACTGCCCGGACCCAGCGTTTCACACAGCGCCAGAGAAACGGATGCAGCAAACGATCGACTGGAGGACATGGGCTTTTGATGAATGCATGAGTCCATCAAATCCAATCGTCATGCACCTAAGGGGTTGCCTTTGAAACGGCAACCCCTTTTTGTTAGCCCGGCATGGAGGCAATCCCTAACCCGAGGTCACTTCCCCCCGGGAGTTTATGCCTATAATTTACTGTCCGCCAACCCTTTATGCAGCAGGGCTACCCGTCCGACCGGCCGGATATGAGCTTGAGGCCTGTGCTTTGAGTCTTCCAGGTTCTGAGAATCTTCAGGGCTGATGAAGCGGCTGGGGGGTAAAGTGTCTGTGCCTGGGGTTCTTGAACCCAGGATCGATATTTGCCCTGATCATACTGAATGTTTTGACAAAATCCTGAAAAATGATCCTATGGCTGTTGAACTCTGGCTAACCGTTCATCCTTCATGTGAATTTTTTTAGAACAGGTGTCTCATGAAAAAAATTTCGTTTTTCTCGGTATCATTCTTTTTGCGTCAATCACCACTGCATCGGCCGACGACAAGTTTGAGGCATTATTTGCCGGCCAACAGACCGTTGACGGAAACAACGCCCTGGCGGTCACGTTCTCTGAACCGGTTGACACCCGGCAGAACCTGGACACATATTTTTCTGTGCTGAGTTCAGATGAAACCCCACAGCAAGGATCATGGATCGTTTCAAAAGAACCTCAGATCATCTATTTCACCAATATCGAACCGGCAAACCAGTATACCGTTATTGTTCTGAAAGGGCTGAAAGACGCATCCGGCAGCCGTCTCGAAACGGAAAAAAAATTTTCAGTAACGACACGGGAGATCATTCCCACCATCAGTTTTGCGGACAAGGGATTCATCCTGGCCTCCCGCCTGAACCAGGGATTGCCGGTAATTTCCATGAACATCGATAAGGCGGATATCGATTTTTTCAGAATCAAACCCGGATTTGTCGATGAATTCCGCAGGGATTTTTCCAACACAGAGCAAATGTACCATTATTACAACGACAACCTGAATAAATATGCCGATCTGGTGTACACTGGCCGATGGGACATAACAATAAAAAAGGATCTGCGGACCGAAGTCAACCTGCCGGTAAACACCATTGAGCCGCTGTCCGCTCCGGGTGTTTATTTTGCCGTGCTCAGGGGGGCCGGGCACTATGACTACAGTATGAGCTGCACCTGGTTTACCATCAGTGATATCGGGCTTCACGCCAGGCGCTATCAAAACCGGCTGCAGTTCCAGTCCCAGAGCCTGGAAACGGCCCAACCGTTAAAAAACGTCGAAATTCAAGGGTATGATTCAGACGGCAACGTTCTTTTTGAAACGAAAACGGATTCAAACGGCCTGGCCGGTCAGGCGGGCGTTTTTGAAAACATTGCCTACATCATCGCCAAATCAGGTGACAGCATCAGTTTTCTGCCCATGAATGTTCCGGCCATGGATCTAAGCGAGTTCCGTACCGGAATCGAACCCTTCCGGCCGGTCGAGCTGTATGTCTACGGCCCTAGAAACTTGTATCGACCGGGAGAAACAGTGACATTGGACGGTCTTTTAAGAAATCAGGATGGAGAGATGACGGCCAGCATCCCTGTTTCCGGCAGTATCATCCAGCCCGACGGCAGGGTCGTGCATGAATTCACCTGGAAAGGCAGAAGCCTGAACCATTACCATTATGAATACACTCTGCCATCCGATGCCGTTACCGGCCAGTGGCAAATCGCATTCAAACGGGCCGGAGCAAATCTGAAAGAATACCGGTTCATCGTTTCCGATTTTTTGCCGGAAAGAATGAAACTGGATGTCAAAAGCCCGGAGGGGCAGGGAGAGATCCTTGACAGGAAAGATTTAGTATCCATTGAATTGAAAGGGGATTACCTGTATGGCGCGCCGGCTTCCGGCTGCAAGGCAGATGCGGCCATCCGGCTCAAGCCAGCCCGGGAACTGTTCAAGGAAAAATGGCCGGGATATGAATTCGGAGATGCCGCCGACACCTATTCCCAGTCCTTTAAAACCGACCCTGTCTTCCTGGATGCCGACGGGAAAACCCGGGTGACCATTGAGAATGAATGGGAAGATATTGACATCCCGCTGTGGCTGACAGCCGATACCAGCCTGTATGATGCCGGGGGAAGACCGGTTGTCCGGACGAAATCATGGCAGATCTGGCCCGCTGACACCCTTGTGGGGATCCGTCTGCTTGCAGAAAACAACCAGGTGTCTGGCAACAGTACGGCACGGTTTGAAATCATTGCAGTGAACAAAGACGGGAAAAAAACACCCATTGACGGACTTGAGGCCGTTATCATCAAAGAACACCGGGAATATTACTGGGAATACCGGAATGAGCGCTGGCAGTGGCACCATACCAGCCAATTCTATCCGATTGACCGGTTCGCAATAAATGTGGATGCGATGACTCCGGCCGCAGTATCCATACCGGTCGACTGGGGCGGATACCGGCTTGAAATCCGCAACAAGGAAACCGGGCTTGTCTCCAGCCAGGCCTTCTGGGCCGGTTGGCTGCCGGAGGACCCCTCTTCCGGACGGCATGCCAACCGCCCGGACAGAGTCGATTTAAGCCTGGACAAACCTTATTACCGTGCCGGAGACACTGCAAAAATAACGGTCACACCTCCTGAGTCCGGCTCCGGTTATCTTTTTGTCGAATCCGATACCAATCTGGCCACGGTTCCGGTCACAGTTCCGGCAGAGGGAAAAACCTTTGAAATTGAGATTGATCCGTCATGGAACCGTCATGACCTGTATGTTTCAGCATTGATCCTCCGCCAGGGGAAACGCCTCACCCATACCCTTCCGAAGCGGTCCATCGGGCTGATCCCGTTGCGGCTGGATCGAAGTGACAGAAAGCTGGCCGTGGAAATTGATGCGCCCGATACCATCGAACCCAATCAACCCATTGATGTCTTCGTCCGCATTTCCCATGCAGACGGCAGCACACCGCAAACAGCCTGGGTCACCCTTGCGGCCGTTGATGTGGGCATCCTGAACCTGAGTCGGTTTAACACTCCGGATCCCCATGCCTTTTTTTTCCAGGACCGTAAATACAGCCCCCAGGCCCGCGACCTTTACCAGAACCTGATTGAGCCCAACAAGGGCGAATGGGCCAGGCTCCGGTTCGGCGGTGATATGGCTGCGCTCACACGGGGGGGCAGTAAACCGGCCACAGATGTTCAGATTGTCAGCATCAGCAAACAGGCCGTTGAGATAGATGAAAACGGCAATGCCTTTTTTGCCGTCGTCATCCCGGAGTTCAACGGCCGTTTGAGAATCATGGCGGTCGCACACACGGATCGGGATTTCGGGTCCGCTGACAGGGAGTTGACCGTGGCTTCCCCGCTCATGACCCAGATCACCATGCCCCGCTTTCTGTCCATGGGAGACAAAAGCAGCCTGGCCGTGGATGTCCACAACCTGACGGACAGCCCCCAGACACTGGATCTGGAAATGACCCTGAACGGCCCGGTACAGTTGCTGGGGCAGACCACCCATTCACTCACAATGGCACCGAAACAGAAAAAAACGCTCATCTTCACGGTATTGGCCGGACAACAGATCGGCAGATCCGATATCTTTTTAACCGTTGACGGGTTAAAAACCGATGAAAAAGACAGGCGGATCCAACGGTCCTGGTTTATCGAAACCAGGCCGGCCTTTCCGGCCGTGTCCCGGACCTTCAGGCCCGCACTTTCTGAAGGTGAAACGTTTGAAATCAAACCGGACCGGATGAAACATCTGATGGCCGGCACCATCGGGGTCCAGTCGGTTTTAAGTGCCGCTCCGCCCATCGATATTGCCGGGCATGTCACCCAGCTGGAAGCCTACCCGTATGGATGTCTTGAACAGACCGTCAGCGGCATTTATCCCCATGTTCTTCTGTCAATTTCAGACTTTGCCCGGCTGGGCATCAACCAATCATCTCCGGACGAAACAGAAAAGAAAATCAGGACCGGTATTCAGCGCCTGCTGGAAAAACAAAAATCCAGCGGCGGCTTTGGATTATGGAATGCCAACAGCCCGGAAGGCTTCTGGCTGACCGCGTATGTCACGGATTTTCTCCTTCATGCCGGCCAAGCCGGTTTTGAAGTCCCGTCCAAAAGACTGGAAAAGGCCCTGGAACGCCTGGCAATCTATGTCAGACGTCCGGCAACGGTGCGGCCTGCCCCGTATTCTTCAACCCGGCACACCCGGGCTTCAGCCCGGGTATATGCGGCGTTTGTCCTGGCAAGGGTTCATCAGTTAAGTCTCGGCGATGCCAGGGCCTTATACCGTGATGTCAAAGATGACCTGCCGGGTCTTCTCGGACATGTCCAGGCCGGACTGTTTCTCTATCTGTCCGGAGACACGGCACTGGGCACAGAAATCATTGACGTCTCCCTTGCCAGGGCTTCTGTCATTCAGCGGGATCCCCACATATACTGCGGCGACTACGGCAGCCGGGTCAGGGACCTGGCGGTATCCTATTTTCTGATCTCCCGGTTTATTCCGGAAGCGGACAATGCAGACCGTCTGCTGGTACTGCTTCAGGATGAACTGGATGAACGGGAATGGCTCAGCACGCAGGAACGGAACGCCCTTGTCATGGCCGGAAGCATCCGGCTGAAACACAACAGGAAAACGTGGTCTGCAACCGTTCTGGCGGGGGATCGGCAGATGGATCTGGCAAAAAACACACCTGGCCGGATCATCAGCCTGAACGGCGAATCTGCAACCGGATTCACCGTCACCAACACAGGAAAAGAAACGCTGTACCTATGTGTGACCTTGGCCGGATATCCCGATCAGATGCCTCAAAAAGAAAACGGCGGCATCCGGATATCCCGGCGTTACCTTTCCCCAGACGGCGCTCCCGTTGATGTATCCCGGCTTGAATCCGGTGACCGATTGATCATCGAGCTTGCGTTTGAAGCGCAAAAAAGAGTGCCGGACGGCTGCTCGTCGATCTGTTACCTGCCTGTCTTGAGCTGGAAGATCCAAGCCTGGCCGGCAGCATGGTCATTGACGATATCCATGTGGATGAGCAGCCCATCGCCTTCTGGCACAAACAACTGGAAATCCGGCATACGGAGTATCGGGATGACCGGTTTGTGGCCGCCGTCAACATACCGGAGAACCGTTCAATGCGGATTTTTTATCCCGTACGTGTGGTCACGCCAGGGGATTTCCTTGTACCGCCTCCCCTGGCCGAGGATATGTACAAACCGTTTATCCGGGGCATCGGAGACACTCCGCCCCAGATCCAGGTCAAAAACCCATGATGCGGGGCGGAAGATGTCATGAAATTTGACTGGTTGGGGCAGCTCCGGCCATCTGAAAAAATATGGACGAAAGGATAAAAAAAGGATCATTGCGGCCGCTGCGGCGGCCGCAATGATCCTTTGCCCGGTACTGCTGGATTTTTTGTTTCCGCTCCAGCTTGAAAACCGGCCCTGGTCAACGCTGATCCTGGCCAGGGACGGCACACCACTCAGGGCGTTTGCCGATAAAAACGGGGTGTGGCGGTACCCCACAGACCTTTCGTCGGTTTCACCGCTCTATATTCAGGCCTTGTTGACCTATGAAGACCGATGGTTTCATTACCATCCCGGTGTGAATCCGTTCTCTTTTTTCAGGGCGCTGAAACAGAACGTTGCGGCCGGCCGGATTGTATCCGGCGGCTCCACTTTGACCATGCAGGTCGCAAGGATTCTATACCCCACCCAGCGCACACTGGCCGGCAAGATGAAGCAAATATTCAGGGCTTTCCAGCTGGAGGCGCATCTGTCAAAAAATGAAATTTTAACCCTGTATCTCAATTATGCCCCGTTTGGCTCCAATATCGAAGGGGTCCAGACCGCCAGTTTTACCTGGCTTGGGAAAAAAGCGGATCAGCTTTCCCATGCCCAAGCCGCACTGCTGGCCGTCCTCCCCCAGGCACCCAGTTTTTACCGGCCGGACCGTCATCCTGAGCGGGCCAGAATTGCCCGGGACAAAGTGCTTGACCGGATGGCCGAATTCGGGGTATGGCCCCCCGAACAGGTTAAAGCGGCCAAACAGGAGAAAGTGACGTCATTCCGGTTCAACCAGCCCCTGAATGCTCCAATTCTCGCCAGACGGCTGTTTTCATCCGCCAGGGGACGCCGCCTTTTGCACACCACGATTGACTATGATCTCCAGCGCCATCTTCAGGAAATGATCATGGATTATGTCTTTACACTGGGAGAACAGCAGTCCGGTGCCGCCATGGTCATGAACCACAAGACCCTTGAGGTGGTCGCCTATGTCGGTTCTTCAGACTTCACCAGCAAACCCAGAAACGGACATGTGGATATGATCCGGGCCGTCCGGTCGCCCGGTTCCACATTAAAGCCGTTTTTATACGGCATGGCCCTGGATGAGGGCATCATCCATTCCCATTCTCTGCTGATGGATACGCCCAGATTCCGGAAAGAGTATACCCCTGGGAATTTTTCACGCGGTTTTTCCGGACCGGTCAGCATGACCCGGGCATTGAGACTCTCACTGAATGTCCCGGCCGTCCAGGTTTTGGAAGCCTTTGGCCCGCAGACATTTCACGACCGCCTAGTCAATGCCGGTGCTACCCTATATATATCCGGGCGGCCCAATCTCAGCATGGTGCTCGGCGGCCTGGGCACCAGCCTTGAATCCATACTGGTCCTCTATTCCGCCCTGGCCCGGAACGGCATTACGGGCATGCCCAGAATGATCAAGAACGATCCGGTACAGGAGCGGTATCTGATGTCCAGAGGTGCGGCCTGGATCATCGGCCGGATCCTGTCCCAGCCCATGCCGGGATTTGAAGGGATCAGCCGTCTTTCCGGCCGGACACCCATGGCGTGGAAAACTGGTACGAGTTACGGTTTCAGAGATGCCTGGGCATTCGGCATCATGGGAGATTACGTTGCCGGGGTCTGGATAGGACGACCGGATGGAACCCCCTGTCCCGGACAGTACGGGGCCGTCACGGCCATCCCGCTGCTGCAAAGAGTCTTTGAAAACCTGCCACTGTCTGATTTCAGAAAAAACCGGCCCTCTTCCGTCTCACCGAAACAGATCTGCTGGCCCATGGGCACACTGAAATCCCTGACAAAAGGAAAATGTTTTGTCACCCATGACGCCTGGATTCTGGACAATCAAGTCCCACTGACGTTGAACCTGGACGACTCACCCGGGGCCACACTTTCGCACACGGTCTGGGTGGATGCCGTCGGCCGGCGCGCCAAACCGTCCTGCGGCGGAATAAAAACCGTCGCCCTGTCCGTATGGCCCGCTGCTGCCGAGCCCTGGCTCCCCCATTCATGGAAAGCCCAAAATATCATTCCCGAAACCTCCCCGGACTGCCCGGATATCGCCCCTTTGACCGG
>LQAF01000260.1_pt1 | contig 10934 bp, 10 predicted proteins | sample 1535781 | NCBI WGS metagenome assembly LQAF01 (sample SAMN04331583, study PRJNA305678) | bioreactor metagenome | isolation source: bioreactor_2 inoculated with Wadden Sea sediment 2nd replicate of a... | place: Germany:Bremen
TTTTTGTCGGCCCCACGGTCTTTGCAGATGTTACACCCTGCAGAACAATTGCTAAAGAAGAGATTTTCGGTCCGGTTGTATCCATCATGAAAATAAAAGATATAGATGATGTTCTCGGGCTGATCAGATCTCAAGAATTTGGAAATGGTGCCTGCATTTTTACGCAGAATCAGTACTACACGGAAAAATTTATCGCCGAAGCAGACGTTGGTATGGTGGGCGTCAATGTTGGGGTCTGTGCCCCTCACCCTTATCTGCCCTTCGGTGGAATCAAGGATTCCCATCTGGGAACTGATAAGGTACAGGGAAAAGACGGCATTGATTTCTTCACCCAAAATAAAATAGCCACCGTCCGGGTGATACCGCCCAAAGATGTTAGTGAAAACGGGGAAAAATGTGACAGTGGCAAGTCAGTAAGAAGCTGTGTAGCCCAATAAGTGAAACATTCAGTGATGATTTGATTTTTAGATGCAAAGAACGAAGTTGAATTGACATCTTGTCAAAATAAGGGTGGTCATTATTCTCCGGATTAACGCCAATTAATCCAAAAAGGAGGGTGAAATGACCACCCCGAAAAACTATCAAACACAAGGCTGAGTTCAATTGAACTTGCTGAAAATCTCAGAGTGCTTGATGTTGAATCCAAGGTTTTCCTTACGAAGAAAGAGGGATGTCTTCAACACCCATGCGGGTTCGATACTCTGCATTCATATTAAATAGAATTTTAAATCTCCTATATCGAAAGCAGATTTGGAAGCCATAGACAAATCTCCGGAACTGCGAACAAAATTAATGCGATTAATAACATCATTAGGACAAAAGGAAGATTGCCCTTTGCTATGGTCCAAATATTATCATTTGTAATGGCCTGGACCATAAAAATATTCAATCCCACCGGCGGGGTGATCAACGCCATTTCGACAAAAACCATTAAAATAACGCCAAAAACAATCACATTGAGTCCCAGGACCGGCATTAAGGGATAAATGACTGGAATGGTCAGCACTGTCATGGCAAGGCCGTCTAGAAACATACCCATAATCATGTACATGAGGACCAGGCAGGCAATCACCCCCCAATTTGAAAATCCGGATGTGACAATCCATTCCGTGAGCAACCGGGGGATTCTCAGATGGGCGATCAGATTGGTTAAAATCATGGCACCAATCATGATCATCATGAGTGAGGATCCCAGTATTGCACTTTCTCTTAGGATCTCAATAAATTTTTTCCAATTAATCTGTTTGTAGACCATGGCGGTAAGAAGGCAGTATACCACAAAAACGGCCGCAGCTCCGTAGGCGTGAAAATACCTGCGTAAATCCCCCCCAAAACAATAGCCGGAGCCAGTATGGCCAGAGAACCGTTTTTAACCGCTGTTTTTTTCTGCTCCCAGCTAAAGGACACTTTTTGATAATTTCCGCTGATAACACTTGCAGTAAAAACATAAATGATGAAAAAACCGACCAGGATGCCGGCAGGAACAAACGCTGCGGCAAATAATGTGGCAACGGAAGTGTTTGTTAAAATCCATAAACAATGAGTCCGGCACTGGGGGGGATCAGAATTCCCAGCGCTCCCCCGGCAACGCTCCCGTAGGAAAGTTCTTTCGTATATCCGTTTGCAAGAAGCTGGGGAATGGCAATTAAGCCGATCGCTCCTGCTACAGCTGTGCTGACGCCGATCATAGCAGAAACTAGTGCGCAGGCGAGAATCGTTGCCATTGAGAGTCCGCCGGGAATAGAACCGCTCCATTTGCTGATCATTTCAAAAATTCTCTCACCGATACCGCATTTGGACAGAATCACCCCACCCATGATAAACAAAGGAACCGCCAGCAGGATGAAACTGTGCAACGTTCTTTCAACAATCACAGGTACCATGGTCAAGCTTTGAAAATCTCCGAAATTGGCAAAAATACCGATTATTCCCGTTATTCCCAGGGCCACGCCGACGGGAACGCCGCCGAATAGCAGGCAAAGTACCAGCAACGCAATACCAGCAAAGGGGATGACATACATTAAGTATATGCCAATCCCAATGATACAAAGAAAACTAAAAATTAGGAATATGGGAGCACTCCCAAAAACCGCAGTTGTTTTCTTTAAATCAGATAAGGATTTGATATCCTGCAGCATGTTTCGGAGCACCTGTAGAAAAAGCATGCCCATGGTCAGGGGGAAAACCACATACAATATCCATTTCGGGTACCTTAACAACCCGATGCTTGTTATCTCATTGTGGTACGCGTCCAGAAAAGTATGGTATCCGTAATACCCAACAACCACAACAAATACCAAAACAACTATATTGGCAACTATTCCGAGTGATAGCCGGGAAGAATCTGACAGCCGGGAAATAAAAATATCCGTAATGATCTGTCTTCTTTCTTTTGATGAATAGGATGCTCCCAGCAGGACAAACCACATCAGAATGAAAAGTGAAGCTTCAAACACCCAGGTTGTCGGCATGTTGAACATTCGCCGCATGATAACCTCATAGGTGGCAAAAATACTGACGATAAACATCGAAATTCCGGCAACAGTTCCGAAGTTTATCGAAAGGAAATCAATAATATTGGTATGGCGAAAGTAAAGATTTGAATTAGATGCTTGCATTTTTGTTATCCTTTTGGTGCGTAAAAGTCAAAAACCGCCCGAATTGTCAGCCTTTTCGGGCGGGCTTTAAGCAGCGTCCCTTTCCATTTGTTCCCTCATCTTAAACCCCATTTCAAACGTTTCAATGGGCCGATGTCCCTTAAACTATATCTGAGCAGGCTTATTATCCGCCAATTTGACTGGGGATTTTTTCCGGATACCCAGTCAGATTGGCGCTGTCTTGGTAAAATTAAAGGGTTGGAAGGATCTTCACTTTTTCACTTTCACCTGTCAGAGGACCATGACCAGACAAGTGGAAAAGAGAAAACCCGCTATCATGATGCCGTGCTTTAATTCTATTCAAATGAACACCTGTATCATGGAAAATAAAATCATTTATTTCTGGCCTGAATCAAATATCCCCACAATTTTTCTCCCATTTCGCTACCGCATCTTTTAACAGCCAAGTCATGCATCACAGGCGAAACAATTTCATTGAATCGGGCCCTTTCTTCCTGGGACAGGAAATTCATTTCCGTTACGAGCCCGCTTTTAAATTTTTCATAAGTCATTTCTGTTTCTTCAACAACATAACCTCTTGCCCATGCTGCAATTTCTTGGGCTGCATCTGCTATGATTTTTTGGTTTTCAGGTGTCAGTTTTTTCCACTTGTTCATGTTCATTGCATGCCAGAACTGAAGAAACGGTGTGCCGTAATCCTGGGTCAGATACGGTGTGGTCTCATACCATTTTGAAAAATAAAACCGTCCCGGACCTGAAATTGCTCCATCGATCGTCCCCCGCTGAAGCGCCATGAAAACCTCTTTTACGCTCAACTCTACAGGTATCGCTCCCAAAGCCTTGTACATGGTGGCCTGTGCAGTGCCGCTTGCCCTCATTTTCAAATTTTTATAATCATCTATTGTATGAATGGGTTTTGTATTGGTTCCAATAACCGAAGTGCCATAAGAAATGGGTGATAGTAGTTTTGCATTTAGTCTGCGTTTGAATTCGTCATCCGCAATTTCACGCACCGCCGGCATATCTAAAAATCTGTAAAAATGATCATAATCGTCCCAACAGCCCTGAGCGCCGAATGAACTTATGAATTCAAGAGCCGGAGATCTTGCCCCGACATAGGCCACGTGCATGATGGACATGTCAACGCCTCCATTCACGATAGCTTCAATTTCACTTTTTGAATCATACAGTTCACCAGAAGGATAACGGATAATCGTAATGTTACCATCACTATTTTTTTCGACGATTTCTTTGAATTTATCGGCTGCTATTTCCAAGCAGCTGCCGGGAGACAAGTTGCTCGACAGGGTCAGTTTGATTTTCTGGGCAGCTGTTGATTGAACCGGGCCGCTAAAAAAAACAAAATACCCGAAAGAATGGCGGCAACACACAAAGCGGATTTTATAAAAGAACTTCTTTTCATTTTATCATCCTTCCTTTTTTTGGTAGAAAAATATACGACCTCTGAAATGCTTAAACCGTTAGTACACCGACTTTCAATCCTGGTCGCAGAACATCGGCAATTGATCAAGTTCAGGGCAGCGAAAGAAAAAGCGCAGTGCATTACTCACATTTTTTCATTTGATCCTCCTTGCTTTCGCTCGTGAATTGTTAAAACGACATGTTGCAAATCTCGCTTCAGCGGATTGCAATATTCGTCACGTTCCCCAGACATTGATTGCCTATTGAAGGAATCATGCCCCCTTGCTCAATACAAGGCGTATATCAGTAATGTCCTGTTTTGATTGGCAGGTGCCTCCTTATCCATCTATATGGAATCAACATCAGGATATTAAACCCCACAGTGTACTATGATCGTTGTATCGCTTTTTGGAATTTTGAATGATATTCAAGCAATCATTTTCTTGATTGTCAAGACGTAAATTAAAAAAAATCGACCATTTTTAGATGCTTTCTTTTTGATTAAATTTATATCTCTCTGGTATTATTTGAATTTAATGATTTTGCGGTTAAAATCAATTATGTTTTTGACGGGCTGCGGTCAGTTGATTTGGATTTCAATCCGGCATTGTCAGATAGAATATAACTCAAAAAGTCGTTGGGGCGCTTGTCGTTACACGTGAAGGGGGAATTGTCCGTAGTCGGGTGTTTTCCGGCGACACATCTGATACAGGTGTTGCCAAAAAAAACCAGTCCGATCTCCGGGGATGACGTTGAGGCAGGACCATGTTTGTTGCGGACAAAGGAGTGAACTCAGGAGATAGGCCGTGAGTTTGCCAGGGCATGCGGGAACTGCCAGCCGGCCAGCCAAATGGCCCGTATTGCGGGAATTAAATCGTGAGGCCTTGTCCAAACGGGGTCGGCATACCGTAAAGGTATTTTCCTGGCCAATGAAATGATTGCCGGAGACGACATATCCTTGGCTTTAAGCCCAAAGATGCTCGGCAAAGAAAAACATCGGGAAAGGATCATTGGGCGAGGCTTCCGTTCACTGAAACGCACCTATATCAAAACCAGGCCAATGGATCTTGGACCACTATGCAAATGGACAGCCATGTAAGAATCTGAACACTTGGTCCTGCTGATAGGGCGCATTGCAGAACTTGAGCGTGCTGACCCGCCTCACTGGGTCAAGCAGGTGCTTGTCTGGACCTTAAATTACAGGGTATATGTTGAACCATCGTGTGCTTATCCGTAATGAGTTGGGCAACAAACCGCTCAACATATTAAAATTTTAAATATTTCTTCTCCCAAAATGCATGGAACCTCAAGGGAATTGATGAAAATCTTCAAAATTTATTGGTGCCTTCCGAATCACATTCAGTGGCAAAGATGATTGAGCGGCGGACTTTTCAGCTGATTCGTATTTATAGAAACCGTGATCCCAAGACCTTCGCTGCTTCACCACGGAATAATTTTATTTTTTGCTCTTGACACTCCCGCGTCTGTATGGTTGAATATTCCTCAATAATAATTTAATCAAAGGTTTTTTCAAAGAATTGTTAAAAATATAAATCAAAAAACATTTATAAATCAACAGCATAGATTAAATATGAGGGTTGATTTCTATTCAATTATTGAACAGGGAGGCTCCATGACTGAGAAAAAAAAGTTAAAAAAGAAAAAGAACCGGATATCACATTTTATCATCCAGATTTATTGGCGGTTCCGGAAAACGAACGCCCCTACTTAAAGGGATATCGGTGTAAAAAATGCGGTCAGCTTGATTTTCCCAAAGTAACCCCGTGCCCCAACTGCTGGGGGGAAGAGTTTGAAATGGTGCCGTTATCCAGAAGAGGAATTTTGTACAGTTTTTCGGATTTGTACATTGGGCAGCCAGGTTTGAATACTCCCTATATATGTGGATATATAGATCTGCCAGAAAATGTCCGAATTTTCGCCATGCTTAAAGGTGAGGTCAAGACATTTAAATGCGATGAAGAAGTCGAGTTGACCACAGGTCCGATCAGGATGAATGCTGATGGCCTGCCAATCATCAGTTACATGTTCCAGAAAGTTTAGGAGGCTTAAATGAAATTACAAAGAGATGTGTATATAGCAGGGGTGGGCGAAACCGTTTTTGGAAAACATAAAATGGATTATGATGAATTGGGTCGGATCGCGGCATTTCAGGCCATCAAATCATCCAAAATTGACAAGCCGGGAATGATCGGAAGTGCCTATGTGGGGAATGCACATAACGGTATCGTCACAGGTCAGACAATCTTCAAGGATCTTGGCGTTTGCGGCACCGCTCCTATCATCAATGTGGAAAGCGCTTGTTCGGCTGGCGCCATGGCCGTACATCTGGCCATCAAGGATGTAGCTTGCGGACTGACCGAATTGTCCATGGGCGTGGGAGCAGAAAACCATACCCTTCGTCGTAAGAGTGGTACGGCATTCATGCCGGCCATGAATGATATCGAAACGGTTCACGGCGGAGTTATGACCGGTAAATATGCCATGCGGGCGACCCGATATATGTATGAGACCGGCGCTACCATTGAGGATTTGGCATTGATTACCCAAAAAAGCCGCTCCCATGGAAAGAACAATCCCCATGCCCCTTTTGGAGGGGATTATACCATAGATGAGATCATTGATTCCCGGATGATTGCCTATCCTCTGACCCTGCATCAGTGTTGCGGTATTGTTGACGGGGCCGGAGCCGTGGTGGTCTGTTCTAAAGAGATGATCAAGAAACTGGGGATTGAAAAACCGGTCAAAGTGAGAGGGTCCGTGGTGACGTCGGGTCCGTATCATAACCGGCCAAGGGATATTACTGGTGACGACATAACGGAAATGACCTCTGAAATGCTGTACGAAGAATCCGGCATCGGACCGAAGGATGTGGATATTCTGGAATTGCACGATGCCTTTACTATTGCGGAATTGCTTTATTATGAATGCATGCAGCTATGCGAGAAAGGTGAGGGACTGAAATTCCTCAGAGATGGGCAGGCTACATATGGTGGACAGTGCGTGGTTAGTCCCAGGGGCGGGATGCTGTCTTACGGCCATCCTATCGGTGCATCCGGTGCAGCCCAGATAGCGGCTAATGTTAAACAGCTCAGAGGGGAGTGTAACGGTTATCAGGTCGAACCCATTCCAAAGGTTGCCATGTCTCATGTTACGGGCGGTGGGCTGTCAGGGACTGAGCATGCAGCATGCACCATGCACATGATCACAAGTGATTGGTAGGAGATTCCCTTGAAAATCCTTAAAATGAATCGTTAAATCTAAAAAGGAGAGGTTTTAAAATGGGATCATTTAAAGACAGGGTCGTGCTTATCGAGTCAGTGGGAGATGATATCGCCTATGCCATCGCCCGCATGGCAGCATCAAAAGGGGCGAAGCTGGCACTTCTCGATATCGATGGAAAAAAACGTCGGACACGGTTGCCAGACTCAAGCAGGACGGAGTAGATGCTTTGGGAATCACGGCTGATTCGGCAGACTGTACCGGCGTTAAGCAGGCGATCGGCAATATAGTGGAAAAATACGGAAGAATTGATGTGCTCATTAACAATTCCGATTTTTTGTGGAAAACGATATTGTGGAAACTAAGGCACAGGGGTGGTATCAGGGGGCCAAAAACAATATTGATCCTGCTTTTTTTCTATGCCGGGAAGTGATTCCAGTAATGCGGAAGCAGGGATACGGTCGGATTGTCAACATCGGGAGCATTGAATACCTGGGGTTGCCGCAAACTTCGGTGTACAGTGCGGCCAAGTCATCTATGTTGGGGTTCACACGCTCACTTTCCCTTGAAACTGCAAAAGATAAAATAACGGTGAATTGGGTGGTCAAAGGCACCATCGTCAATCGGGCATATCCCAAGAAGAAGAAGAAAAAATAGCTGCCAAAATCCCGGTGCAAAGGCTGGGCACACCCGAGGATGTCGCTGGTGCTGTGTGTTTTTTGCTGCGGATACATCAAAATTTATAACAGGTCAGACTTTTTTTGTCTGTGGCGGGAAAAGTCTTTATTTTTCCATGTCAATTTAGGGCGCTGTTATGTCAATTTCAGGACGAGGTGGAGGTAAAGAATGGGAGTAGAAAACAGAGTCGCAATCATCACGGGGTCTGCCAGCGGAATGGGCAAAGATACGGCATTCAAGCTGGCCGAACATGGTGCCAAGGTTGTCATTAATGATGTTATCGAAGACAAGGTTGTGCAGACAGCAAAAGAACTTCGGGATAAGGGGTATGAGGCCATTGGGATTGTGGCGGATATCTCGAGCAAATCTGATGTGGAATCGATGGTGGATGAAACGATATCTGCCTTTGGTTCTATTGATATTCTGGTCAACAATGCCGGGTTGGAGCGGGCCGGTGCTTTGAGAAAATTATCCGAGCAAGACTGGGAGATCACTTTGAATGTGAATCTGAAAGGCCCGTTTTTGTGCAGTCAGGCCGTCCATGGTCATATGGTTGAGCAGAAACGGGGCCGGATAGTCAATATCGCTTCCCGGGCCTGGCTGGGGGGACCCGGCCAGGCGCCGTATTCATCTGCAAAGGCAGGTCTGGTGGGGTTGACCCGGACGCTTGCCTTGGAGCTGGGCAGAAAAGGCATTACCTCAAATTGTATCGCGCCGGGGCTTATCGAAACCCCTATGTGGTATGAACTACCGGAAAAGACGAGGAATTTCCTTTCTGCCAAGCAGCCTTCGGGAAACATCGGGGAAGGGGATGATATTGCAAATACCGTCTTATTTCTGGCTGACGATGAAACAGGTTATGTCACTGGCCAGGTCCTTTATGTGTGTGGGGGAAGAAGTCTGTTTTCAGGTTAATCAATTATGAGGGCGTCATCATCAGGTGGATGATACCCGCATCCGGTTTAAAATGATTATAACTGAATAAAAACAAGAGGAGGTTAGGCAATGGAAGGTGAACGTAACGATAGATCCCTTTCTGATGTGAAAGTACTTGATTTCACGGGTGAACTGGGACCCTATGCTTCAAAGTTGTATGCAGGGCTGGGTGCGGAGGTGATTCACCTTGAGCCGATCACCGGAGATCCTTTGAGAAGAAAAGGCCCTTTTTACAAGGGGGAAGCAGACAATATGGAGGCCAGTCTTCAATTCCTTTATTACAATGGAAACAAAAAAAGTCTGGTACTTGATCTTCACAAAGAAGAAGGCCGGAAGATTTTTTTGAAGCTTATCCAAAAAATTGATATTTTCATGGAAAGCTGTGTCCCTGGTTACCTTGACACTTTAGGCCTTTCCTATGACAATCTTAAAGAGGTCAATCCCAGGTTGGTTCAGACCTCCATAACGCCATACGGCAGTGTCGGGCCGTATAAAGATTATCCGGGATCCGATTTAACCTGCTCGGCTATGGGCGGATTTTTGTACCTGGCCGGGATTGAGAATGAAAAACCGGTAAGAGCTTGTGATGACCAATCATATCGGATGGCAGAATCCTATGCTGCGGTGGGAAGTTCAATTGCCTTTTTGTATGCAAGGAGAACCGGGCAAGGCCAGTTTGTTGATGTCTCTGCCATGGAGGCAGTGGGGATGGCCCTTGAAAATGCAGCCCAATACTGGGATCTGGAAGGCACCATCGCCGGGGAAGGGGAAAGGAAGCGGGTTCGGCCACAGTTCATCCCTGTAAAGACGGCTATATCGCCATTGTTGCGATTATGGGAAAGAACAAGATTATGTGGGAACCTTTTGTCAAATGGATGAAGTCCGAAAATGTCGAGGAGTGGGAGGTCTTTGAAGATCCCCGATGGATAGAGCCTTCCTACAGGCGTTCAGCCGAGGGGTATGAAACCTTTTGCCGGATTTTCATCGGTTTACCCTGAAACATGACAAAATGAGCCTGTATGAAAGGGGACAGGCAAACCGTATTGCTTTGTCGCCTGTGAGCAACGGCAAAGACCTCCTTGAAAATCCGCAGTTGAAGCATCGTAATTTCTGGCAGACAATTGAACACAAAAATCTTGACGGTGAAATCACCTTTCCAGGGGCACCCTATGAATTCGGTGAATTGGACTGGCGATTCGGTTTCCCCGCGCCAAGATTTGGCGAACACACGATGCAAATACTTGAAGAGTTAGATTATTCTAAAGAAGAAATAGTTGTTTTTTCAAAGGAAGGAGTCATTCATGTCTAATTTTGAAAAAGCATTGGAAGGGTTGATCGTCTGTGATTTTTCCTGGGTCGGCGCAGGCCCCATCACAACCAATGTCCTGGGCCAGTGCGGCGCAGAGGTGATTAAGATAGAAAGCCTGAAACGACCGGATATTTTAAGGAAAGGCGGGCCGTTTAAGGACGGGATTGCCGACGGACTGGAGCGGAGCGGTTATTTTGCAAATCGGAACCCAAATAAAAAGTGCATTGCCCTGAACATGCGTCAACCCATGGCCCGTGAGGTGGCCGTCCGCCTGATAGAAAAAAGCGATATCATCATTAATAATTTCCGTGTCGGGCAGATGGAAAATGGAACCTGGGCTGGGAAGATGTGAAAAGGATCAATCCTCGGATTATTTATGTGACCATGAGCCTGCAGGGCACTGATGGACCTCATAAATCCTACATGGGCTTTGGAGTGAACCTGAACGCTTTGTGCGGGTTGACTGCCCAGGCCTGCATGCCAGGCCAAAGTCCGTTTGGGACTGGCACCAATTATACAGACCATGTCATGGTACCGACCCATACCCTGTTCGGCATCATGGCCGCCCTGCTTCAGCGCGAAAAAACAGGCCTGGGGCAGACGGTAGAAATATCTCAGCTTGAAAGCGCCATTGCCATGAAGCCTATTGACAGTATGGTCTACGCCGCCAATGGTGAGATCATGGGACCCCTGGGGTGTGGGGATCCCAATGCCGCTCCCCACGGCGTTTA
>LQAF01000261.1_pt1 | contig 10915 bp, 12 predicted proteins | sample 1535781 | NCBI WGS metagenome assembly LQAF01 (sample SAMN04331583, study PRJNA305678) | bioreactor metagenome | isolation source: bioreactor_2 inoculated with Wadden Sea sediment 2nd replicate of a... | place: Germany:Bremen
ACAGGGTGACCTGGATGTCCCGGTCCGCCGGCACCAGCGCCGCATCGATTTTCTCCGCCGCCTCGATGGCATTGATCATTTCCTGACCCGGCCGGATATCGAACTTGTCGGCAATCTTTTTCTGAAACGAGGCCAGAAGCAGGTTCATGAACAGCATCAATGATTTCTTCTCCTTGATCACCTTAATGATGTCCATGTTCCGCCACCGGTCCGTATCCCGGATATTCGCCAGCCGCATGGAACACAGTTCCACGCACACTGTATCCGGGGTTTCCGCCGCAATGGTATCTGTCACCAGCCGAGCACTGTCTCTGGAAACATGGGCCGTTCCGATCAGAATGATTTCCGTATCCCCCTGCCGTACCCGGTGGATCGACGGGTTGTTTTCGTTTGTCAGTTCCATTCACCTGCGCCTTTTTTGAGAAAGGGTAAAAATACCGACTGATTATACGCATTTTATCGGGCATGGCAACAGCTAAATCTTGACCTTCCGGCAGGGTTCTGGTATTGACCGGTGTATGAAATCAATAGATGAACAGATACTGCGATCCACCAAAGAAATCATCGTCAAGTTCATTGAAATGGGCCGGCTTTCCCCTTCCAATGTCCATGAAGCGTTCAAAGATGTGTATGCCACCGTGGATGAAACCGTAAAAAAGCACCTATTACCTGACGGTCCGACCCATGACGACAAAAAATGAGACCTTGGCCTCGAAGGACGACACGGCAGGTTCCCGGCTGATCCTGGGCGTCCGGACCGGCCTGAAAAAAGGCTGGAACGGATTCATCTGGCTGCTGAAAATCATTGTGCCGGTGTCATTTGCCACCGGACTGCTGGTGTATTCCGGGGTGATCTATAAACTGGATTTTCTGCTGACCCCGGTAATGTCCTGGATGGGACTGCCGGCCTCCGCCGCCCTGGTGATCATTGCCGGCATCTTCACAGGTATTTACGGCACGGTGGCGGCCCTGTCCGTCATGCCGTTTGCCATGGAGCACATGATCCTGCTGGCCGTGTTCACCTTGATCTGCCACAATTTGATCCAGGAAAGCGTGGTCCAGGGCTGGTCCGGCATCAATCCGTTCCTTGCCGCCGCCTTACGCCTGGCAGCCGCGTTTATCGTGACCTTCTGCTGTGCCAGATTCATGGGGGTGACCCCGGACATGCACGGGTCTTCGGCTGCATCAGCCCTGATGGCACAGTCCCCTGACTTCACGGCCTGGCTGGGAGGATGGGCTGCAGGGACCCTCAAACTGGTGATTCAGATTTTTAGCATCATCATGGTGCTGATGGTGCTGATGGAACTGGCCAAAGTGTTTCACGTCATTGACATCATCATCCGGCCCCTTCAGCCGGTACTGTCCTTTATGGGCCTGGACCGGTCCTGCGGCATGCTCTGGATGACCGCCGCCATCTTCGGCCTGGCTTATGGATCCGCCGTGATCGTGGAAGAAACCCGGACCCATTCGTATGAGCCGGAATCATTGACCAAACTGCATCTGTCCATCGGTATCAACCACGCCATGATCGAAGACCCGGCCCTGTTTCTGCCCCTGGGAATTCCTGCCTTCTGGCTGTGGATCCCCCGGCTGGCAGCCGCCATAGTCGTCACGTACACCTTTTCTGTGTTCACGGCCCTGAGGAGATCGCATGCTCAACGAGCTGGCCATAAAAAAATTCGCCATTATTGATGACCTCCGCATCTCTTTTCATTCCGGCCTTAATGTCCTGACCGGTGAAACCGGTGCCGGAAAATCCATCATCATTCAGGCCGTTAGCCTGCTGTTAGGGGCCCGGGCATCGGCAGATCTGGTGCGCACCGGTGAAGACGCGGCCGAACTGGAAGCCGGTTTGACATCGCCCCAAACTCGGAACCGGCCCTTCTGCTTTCCGACCAGGGCATGGATCCGGGTGAAGGACTGATCATCCGCCGGGTGATTCACCGGTCCGGCACCAGCCGGGTTTTTATCAACTCCCGGCAGTCCACCCTGGAGTTTCTCAAGCAGGTGACAAGGAATCTGGCCGGCATTTCCAGCCAGCACGCCCATCAGGGACTCTTACGGGACGAGAACCACCTGGATATCCTGGATGAATTTGCCGGAACAAGGGACCTGCGCCGGGAAGTCACCGACCTGTACCGGACCCTGGTTCCGTTAAACCGGCAGATACAGGAAATGGAAGCCGAAAAGCATCGCCGGGAAACAGAAAAAGAGTTGATCCAGTTCCAGGTTGATGAAATTCAGAATGCGGCCATCCAGCCGGATGAAGATGAACATCTGGAGCACCAGAAAAAGATTTTGGCCAATGCCGCAAAAATTTTTGAAGCCGTGAACGGCACAGTCCACCAAGTGTATGACCGGGAAGGATCGGTGGTGGAGCAGCTGGCAGGCCTGATGTCCGGGATTTCCCGATTCCGGGATGCGGACCCTGGCCTGGCTGTGGCGGCTGACCGGCTGGATGCCGTGATCCTGGACCTGCAGGACATCACCCACACCTTAAGAAATTATGCGCTGACCATTGACCTGGACCCGGAATCTCTGGATACCGTAGATCAGCGTCTGGATCTCATCTCGAAGCTCAAGCGGAAATACGGAGGCAGCCTGAACAGCTTGTTCACCAGGTACAGGGAACTGGAACAGCAGCTGGATCAGACCCTGAACATGGACTGTCAGATACAGGAACGGATTAAGGAAAAAAAAGTGCTGGAAACCCGTCTCCGGCAGAAAGCCGCCGAACTGTCCGATCAGCGGCAGCAGGCCGCCACCCGTCTGGCCGGGCTAGCCGCAGATGAACTGGCTGCCCTAGAAATGGACAAGGCCCGGTTCCAGGTGCAGATCTATCAGGAGGACGGGGACCCGTCCAGAGATATATGCACCCAGTCCGGACACAAACTGACGGACGCAGGCTCAGACCGGGTTCGGTTCCTGCTCAGCTCCAACCTGGGAGAAGCTCCGAAGCCGCTGGCAAAAATCGCCTCCGGCGGCGAACTTTCCCGGATTGTTCTGGCCCTGAAAGCGGTTTTGTCCAGGACCCAGTCCTTTGAAACCCTAATTTTTGACGAAGTGGATGCCGGCATCGGCGGAGCCACTTCCGACAAAGTCGGACAGAAACTAGCAGCCCTGGCAGGCCCTCACCAGGTGATCTGCATCACCCATCTGGCCCAAATCGCCCGGTATGGCAGCCATCAGTTCCGCATTGCCAAACAGGTGATAAACGGCCGAACGTGTACCGATATCGTCCCGTTGACCACCCTGGAAGACCGGATCGATGAAATCACCCGAATGCTGGGCGGAACCCGTATCACCCCAGCCACCCGGACCCATGCCCGGGAGCTACTGACCGGTCCGTCGGACAAACCGTCTTGACAAGGCCTACTGGATCTGATTATATTATTGATTAACTTTTAGAAATCTAATCTAAATTTTCAACCGGTTTGAAAACCAAGGAGTTATCATGCCAATATATGAATTCAAATGCTCAAAGTGCGATCATTTTTTGAAATCATTGTCATGGGGTCCCGGAACGATGAGGACGTAGCCTGCCCGAAATGTCAATCCCCCGAATTTGAGCGAATCGTTTCCACCACCAACTATGCCATGGGGTCTTCTGCCGGCAAAAAAGCGGCCCAAGGGGTTACCACCCAGGAGCGGAACTGTTCCAGCGGCTCCTGCACGACCTACACGGTTCCCGGTGAAACCCGGAGCTGATCAATCAAAAAAAGGACACACCATGATGGAATATGCAAAACTGACTATCGACGGAAAAGAACTGCAGTTGCCTGTCATCACCGGATCAGAAGGAGAAAAAGCAATCGATATCCGGCAGCTGCGAAAAGAAACCGGATGTATCACCTTTGACCCCGGCTATGGCAACACCGGGGCCTGCAAAAGTGCCATCACCTATATGGACGGCGAAAAAGGAATTCTTCGGTACCGGGGCATACCCATCGAACAACTGGCGGAAAAATCCACGTTTGTGGAAACCGCTTACTTGCTCATCGTAGGGCGCCTGCCCACCAGAGAAGAGCTGACCCGAACATCAGTGATGCTCAACGATTTTTCCCTGGTCCATGAGAACATGAAGGCCTTTTACCAGAACTACCCGCCTCAGGCCCATCCCATGGGGATACTGGCAGCCATGGTCAATGCCATGCGCTCTTTTTATCCGGAACTGATGGACCTGGACGAAGAAATGAACAACACATTTCTTCGTCTTATTTCCAAAATCCGCACCATGGCGGCCATGTCCTACAAGTTTTCCATCGGTCAGCGCGTGACCTATCCCCAGCCGGGTCTTTGCTACTGCGCCAATTTTCTGAACATGATGTTCGACAGTGATGTGGTCCCTACCAGATCGATCCGGACCTGGTACGGGCGCTCAATGTGTTCTGGATTCTCCATGCAGACCATGAGCAGAACTGTTCCACCACGGCCGTAAGGGTGGTGGGATCCGGTAAGGTCAATATCTATGCCGCCATCTCCGCCGGCATCAGTGCTCTTTGGGGGCCTTTGCACGGCGGCGCCAACCAGGCTGTGATCCACATGCTTGAACAGATCCGTAAAGACGGCATGACCATCGAACAGTGCATCGCCCGTGCCAGGGACAGAGAGGATCCGTTCCGGCTCATGGGATTCGGGCACCGGGTCTACAAAACCTATGATCCCCGGGGCAGAATCATGAAGAAAATGTGTGATCTGGTGCTGGCCAAGGTGAACCGCCAGGATCCATTGCTGGATATTGGGCGACGTCTGGAAGAAGCGGCCCTTCAAGACAGCTATTTCAAGGAAAAAAACCTGTATCCCAATGTGGACTTTTACGCCGGCATCGTGCTGCGGGCTTTGGGTATTCCCACCAACATGTTCACGGTCATGTTTGCCATCGGCCGGCTGCCCGGATGGATCGCTCAGTGGAAAGAGGACATGTCAGACCCGGAAATGAAGATCTCCAGGCCCCGGCAGATCTATACCGGCCACACCGTCAAAGACTATGTCCCCATTGACCAGCGGAAAAGCGAAAACGGATAGGTCTGACCCCCCAACCCCGGCGCCGAAGCCCGGTTCCTCCGGGCCGGTGCCAGCGGAATCATCACCGATTTTTTTCGGCAACCCGTCTTCAGCAATCCTGCTCAAAAACTTTTTTTGAGCCTGTTGTTTTTTGAACAGAAGCATTTTTACCGTGCTGGCCCCGGCATTGACCGCTGTTCTGTGCTTCCGCGCCCTTACTTTCGCCAGCACCCTCACAATAATTGTCAAACATGGAGAACTTCGGGTGGCGGTACAGTCCGGAGCCGCCCCCTATGCGTTTATTGACATGCACGGCGAGCACGCAGGTTCCATGATCGATTTTACCAAAGGCATGGAGGCCATGGACGTCAAGCTGGCGGTCCTCACGGTACTGCCCGATTTTCCGCCGAATTCGGTCCGCCTGCCGGATAAGCGTCTGGGACAGGGCAAAGACTCTCCGGCCTTTGCCGTGCGCCACGAATCGGCCAACCTATGGTAGCGGATCAACCTGTATTTCAAGACCATCCGCGCCAATGAGACCTATGACAAAAATATCGCTTTCTGGATGGAAGGCGCCGACTGGAAAAAAGACCATTGATCCGTTGATCAGCCATACCCGAAAACCATAGCGGGACTGAGTGATCAAAAACAGGGCATGTCCGCAAATTTTTCCGGGCATGCCCTTTGGCAAAAGAGATGCGCTTATGCTGGCTGACTTTAACTTCAAAATTATCCTGGAATGCCTGATGGTGTTCTCTTGGTGGGTGCACGGTATTTTGTAATTTCCTACCGGCTGACCCTGCTGTCCAACTATCTTGAACGCTGTATGGCAGTATAACGATTTTAAGGATACGATATGATTGAATTCAAGCAAATCAACAAATGGTTTGGCAATCTCCATGGGCTCAATGGCATCAATCTGGAAATCGCCAAAGGAGGAATCCTGGTGATCTTCGGCCCCAGCGGATCGGGAAAATCCACCCTGATCCGGTGCATCAGCCGTCTGGAACCGATTCAGGAAGGCCAGATCATCGTGGATGGCGTGCCGGTCCACGACAAAGCCACCAATCTGACAAAACTGCGGGTCGACATCGGATTCGTTTTCCAGCAGTTTCTATCCCCACATGACTGTCCTTCAGAATGTCATGCTGGCGCTGGTAAACGTCCGAAGGATGTCCACCGCGGACGCGGAAAAGATCGGCGAGATGCTCGATGTCATGGTCAACCTGATGTCTGAGGGCATCACCATGTACGTCATCACTCATAAAATGGGCTTTGCCAGAAAAGCGACAGACCGGGTTCTGTTCATTGACCAGGGTAAAATCGTGGAAACCGGCAAAGCCGATGAATTCTTCGCCCCCCAGAACAGCCGGGCAGCCGATTTCATCAGCAAGATCCTGACCCATTAAAAAAGCCCGTTCCCCGGCTGCCCTCCTACCGGATATCCGGTTAAACAGATTCCAGATTTTCCGTCAATGCCGGAAGAGACGCGCCACCCTCCAAATATTTTTGTTTCTGCTTTCTGATACCGTCAGGACCGGCTCCGTTATCTTCCCTGTTGTGTTTATTATCTTTCCTGACCAGTATGATCAGCTCTTTGAGATGTTCTTTCATACTTTCCGCCTGAGCGTTCATCTGTTCCGCCGCACTGGCCGATTCTTCCGCGTTGGCAGCGTTCTGCTGCACCACGCTGTCCATGTCGGTCACCGCCTGGGTCACACTTCCGATGCCTTCAGCCTGCTCTCTGGACGCTTCAGCAATTTCATCCACCAGAGCGCCCATTTTTGCGGAAATCTCCTTGTTCGTTTTAAACGATTCTTGAGTCGCTTTGGTAAATCGGGTCCCTTTTTCCACTGATTTCATGGTGTTTTCGATGAGCACCGCCGTATTTTTTGCAGCCTCTGCAGCACGCATGGCCAGATTCCTGACTTCGTCGGCCACCACGGCAAATCCGGCACCGGCTTCTCCGGCCCGGGCCGCCTCAACAGCGGCATTCAGCGCCAGCAGATTGGTCTGAAATGCGATTTCATCAATGGTTTTCACGATCTTGTCCGTCTCCTGGCTGGATTCGGAAATTTCCTTGATGGCCTTGCTCATGTCATTCATATGGCGGTCCACCTCTTCCACGATGTGCTCGACTTCCCTTGTCATCTCCTTGGATTTGCCGGCATTTTCCGCATTTTGTTTCACCATGGAAGAAATCTCTTCCAGTGATGAGGATGTTTCCTCAATGGAGGCCGCCTGCCGGGATGCCCCATCAGACAGTTCCTGTCCGTCTCTGGCGATGTGTCCGGAAGTGAAAATCATCTGCTCCGTTCCCTCCATCACCCCATCGATCACCCTGTTGATTCTGCCCACTATTCGCTTAATGGATACAGCCGAATAAATGGCTCCGATAATCAGAGACAAAAGGATGGTCAGCAGAATAATCTTGCCGGAAAGGCTGGCCTGGGACTGAATCTTGGTTTCCGCAGATTCTCCCAGGTTCCCACAGGCAGTGAACAGGGTTTCCTGATTCTGGTCCAAGGCGTTTCTCAGACTATCCTGAAGCAGAACCTGTTCCCGGTAGGCATTCACTGATCCCACATACCCCTCCAAAATCTGTTTGATTTTTCCGCCCGGGCAGAAAGAATTTCACTGCTGGATGTTTTTCCCGCCCATTCATCCCTGTCCACTGCAAATGCATCAATGCTTTGCTTCAGTTTCTCCCAGTTGACCTCAGATGTCCTGTTGAAGTAAGACAACGCGTAATTGGACATGATTCTGACGCTAAAGACCATGTCTTCTTTCCAAAATTCCGCACCATCCACCTCTTTGAACAATTCCTCAAATTGAGAGTTCGTCTGCGATGCAAGATCGGTTTTGGCCATGTTTGCTGACAAATATTCCTCAAAATGCTCCTTGTAGGCTTCCATAGCCTCTCTGGCCGAAACAATTTCCCTTGCTTCCTCCCGGGTGATTCCCGGCATTGATTCCAGGCGGGTCAGCATGGCATCTGCTTTTTCTATAAGTGAAAAAGTACTGCCATAGGCTGCCTGACTGCCTGCGGCATCGTCCTGCATCTCCGACAGCATATATTTGCTGGATTCATCCCGGAAGGCGGCCGCCAGGCTTTGAAGTGCATTCACCTGCCTGTAAATACCCATCACCGAATTCACGCGGTTCAGGCCGTAATATCCAGCCCCCCCTACCACCAGCATCAACAGCAGCATCAAGGCAATTCCTGACGCGATCTGCTTTCCCAAAGTCATCTCTTTGAATACGGTCATCAACTTTTCATCCCTCCTTAAACAGTAGCCCTTTCTGTTTTTCAAAATATTTCGCCTCATTTCAAAAAATGAGGCCCCTTATCCCGCATTTTCTCATGCCAGGAAGAACTTCCTTGTCACGGATCGATCATAAAAGCCTTTCCGTTCTCCTTGCTGGTCAGTAAAAAAGATTCGAATCCGGCCACAGCCCGGTCGATATCGGCTGCATCGATATCCAGGTGGGTCACCAGGCGCACGGAACCGCCCGGGCTGATGCGGATGCCCAATCCGGCCAGGTGCTGCGTCAGTGCGGTCATGTCCGCATCGATGCGGGCGTGAACCATGTTGGTCTGAACCGCGTCCATATCGATATGAATGGCATTGATGCCGGACAATCCCTCTGCCAGGCGGGCCGCATTGGCATGATCCTCCGCCAGCCGATCGATGTTGTGAGACAGGGCATACAGTCCGGCCGCCCCCAGAAACCCGGCCTGACGCATGCCGCCCCCCACCATTTTTCGCCACCGCCGGGCTTCGGCAATGAATTCTTTTGAACCGCATAACACTGATCCCACCGGCGTTCCCAGCCCCTTGGACAGACAGCAGGACACCGAGTCAAACAACGTGGTGATCTCTTTGACGTCGACACCCAGCTTTACCGCGGCATTGAACACCCGGGCTCCGTCCAGGTGAAAGCGTAAGCCGTGACGATCCGCCAGTCTCCGGGCATCCTTGAGATAATCCATGGGCAGCACCTTTCCGGCCTGGGTGTTTTCCAGGCAAAACAGCCTGGTTCTGGCAAAATGGAAATCATCGGGCTTGATGAATTGTTCCACTTTGGCCAGGTCCAGGGTGCCGTCCGGCTCAAAATCCAGTGGCTGGGGCTGGATGCTGCCCAAAACCGCACCCCCGCCGGCTTCATATTTATAGGTGTGGGCGGTCTGGCCCACGATGTATTCCTCGCCGCGCTGGCAGTGGCTAAGCAGGGCCACCAAGTTGGTCTGGGTCCCCGAGGCGCAGAACAGAGCATCTGCCATACCGGTCAGGCCCGCTGCTGTCTGCTCCAGCCGGTTTACGCTGGGATCTTCCCCGTACACATCATCCCCCACATTGGCGGTGATCATGGCCTCCAGCATCTCCTGTGACGGCCGGGTCACGGTGTCACTTCTTAAATCGATCTGTTTCATGACATTATTTCCTCCGGGTATGCAACCATATGTCAACTCATTGTCCGGCCTTTTTGTCACAATTACCACTTCAGGCCAAGGATTGAATACATTGACATTTTCAACGGCAATCATTACACTTCCAAATTAATATCGGCTTCTCACAAAACATAAAGCCATCTGCAAGTGCTGATATATTAGAATGTATTCGTAAATGCCAACAATTTTTGAAAAAGATGGTTAAAATTTTTTCCTTTATAGCAATGAACATTTACCAATTGGTGTTCATGTGAGATACGCTGATGGTGAAGCTGTTTTTGATAATGACGATATAGTTGAACTCAAGGAATCTCAAAACATGAAAATCAACGATCTTGGAAACGCTGAAAACGGGCCGGATCTGGACCAAGCTCTGTCTTTCAAAGGACTTCTGCAAGATGATTCCGGCCAATACACTGGAAAGAAAAAAAGCCGCTGCCGTTGCATGTCACAGCCGCTTATCCAATGAATAATATTCCATCGCGACTTTATCTTTTCACCGGTGTGCTTCTGGCCGCAGTGATGTTTGCCATGTCCCAGTTCTACCGGTCTTCTGTGGCGGTGATCTCCCCGGATCTGATGCAGGAGATGGGATTGAGCGCCCTGGATTTAAGCCGGATATCGGCCGCATTTTTCTATGCCTTCGCGCTCATGCAGATTCCGGTGGGGATTTTTCTGGACACAGTCGGCCCCAAAATCGCCATGGCAGGACTGACCCTGGTATCGGTGGCCGGGGCCGTGATCTTTGCTTTGGGCACCAGCCCGGCCTGGCTGACCTTTGGCCGGGTCCTGCTGGGAATCGGCATGGCCTGTAATTTCATGGGATCGCTGAAACTGCTCACCCTGTGGTTTGAACCCCGGCAGTTCGCCACATTGTCCGCCATATTGGTATCTCTGGGCACCCTGGGCAACATTGCTGCCGCCACCCCTCTGGTGCTTCTGGTGGGATGGGTGGGGTGGCGGCACAGCTTTTTGATCATTGCAGGATTCACGTTGCTTCTGGCGCTGGTGTTTCTGGCGGTGATCCGGGAACAGTCCGGCGGAACTGATACAGCAAAATCCGGGGAGGAGACCGATGACCGTCCCCGGGTATCTCAGACCCTGTCACAGGCATGGGGCCTCTTTCACCGGAAAGATTACTGGATCATCTCGATGGCCACATTCTGCCGGTACGGGATCTACGCGGCGGTCCAGGCGTTGTGGGCCGGGCCGTTTCTCATCCATGTGCTGGAACTGTCTGCGGTCACGGCAGGCAATATCCTGTTTCTCATGAATATCGGCCTGATTGTGGGATGTCCGGTGTGCGGATGGCTGTCCGATTCTGTGGTGGGATCCCGAAAAAAGGTTATCATCCCCGGGATGGTCTGCATGGTGGGGCTGCTGCTGGGGCTAAACCGGCTAACACTGGACACCGGGGTGTGGGTCGTTCATCTGATGTTTTTTTCGTTCGGCCTGGTA
>LQAF01000262.1_pt1 | contig 10908 bp, 12 predicted proteins | sample 1535781 | NCBI WGS metagenome assembly LQAF01 (sample SAMN04331583, study PRJNA305678) | bioreactor metagenome | isolation source: bioreactor_2 inoculated with Wadden Sea sediment 2nd replicate of a... | place: Germany:Bremen
CGGCATACGCACTTCATCACGTGGTGAAATAGTATTACAGTAGGGTGTTGTTAACGAACCGGCGGCGCCGAGCCCGATATCAGCAGCCTTGTGACCCAGCTTCTTTAAAATATAGCGTGCTCTGTCATCACCTTCGTGCTTGGCGACTGACTCAAGCGCGTCTAACCATTCTTGAGTTTCTAATGGATCCACATCTTCTTTTATGTCGTGCACTTTGTATTCTCCGACCAGTTGATAACTGTATTATGAAGCCTAGACGTATGCCGCACGTTTTTGCATGCTGCATCGCACAGAAATTATTATGTAGTAATACTACCTTTTTCGGTTTTTTATGTCCATATTGCGAAAAATAGACTCACATACTGAGTAAAAAGAAACGAAAGATGTAATAAATATACAAGATTTGATTGACTAACTTGCTGTTTTATCTTGCAGGTTAAGATCAGCCCGGCGTAACGAGCGTTCAACCCGGGTATTTTCTTTACCCTGTTCCTGCAAGGCTTCTTCAACATAGGCCAGATGATCATGAACTGCCTGCCTTGCAGCAACAGGATCACCCGCTTCAATTGCAGCAAGCAGGAGCGCATGTTGTTCATGTATGGTATGACGGTAATCAGCTTTGGGGTAAATTTTGCTCAGATTGCCACCGATATGATGACTCAACAGACTGAACAGCGCACGCATCATATGCAGAAGCACCGTGTTGTGCGCAGCTGCCGCAATAGACAGATGAAACTCCACATCAGCACGTACTTCGTTATCAAATTCACGCAAATCATGAAAGCGTTGCAGCTCATCATAACAATGACGGATGTTCTGTTTATCAGCCGAGGTGCTCCGCAGTGCGGCATAGTAGGCCGAAACACCCTCTAATGCATAACGAAACTCCAGCAAATCATACTGAGCTTCGGGATGACTTTCAAACAATGACATCAGCGGGTCAGAAAAACCTGAGCCAAGATTGTCAGCCACATACGTCCCGCCTCCATGACGACTGCTCAACAGCCCTCTGGCCACCAATTTCTGCACAGCTTCACGTAAGGATGGACGAGAAACGCCAAACTTGACTGACAACTCACGTTCAGGCGGCAATCGTTGTCCAGGGTTCAGTGCACCCTCAAGAATCATCTCTTCTATCTGCTGCATAATGACATCAGATATTTTTGGCTGCCTGACACTTTTATAAACCATCGAACTCGTTACCTTTCGCTGAAAAACACCACCACAGCGGCCAGACCTGCATCCGGCACCCCATATAAAAGGAATTTAACCATAAATGGCCTGACATGGCAGTCACTTAATCGTATAGTCAGCGGTTTCAAAGCGTAAACAGGTTATTTTTATGGAAGTCACCGCTTGGATGGTCGCCGATCGTATATTTCAGACCATATTCCCGTTGCTGGCCATTGTGCTGATCGGTTTTATCTATGCGCGTAAGCGTCCAACTGATATGTCCGTTGCCAATAAGGTCAATATCGACATTTTCACCCCAGCGCTGATTTTTTCGGTCATGTCGACTGAAAGTTTTGACCTGCCAAACTATTATCCACTGGCGTTCGGCGCGCTGGTGGTTATTCTCGCCTCTGGTTTACTCATCTGGCCAGCATGTCGACTTATCGGCGTCAAACCAAAGACCTTTCTACCACCGATGATGTTTTCCAACAGTGGTAATCTGGGTATACCCTTGATTGTTCTGGCATTCGGCGAGTCTGCTCTACCTGCTGCGGTAGTACTATTTCTAGTCGAGAATTTACTTCACTTCACGCTGGGTTTGTATATTCTTGATCATAAAACCCGCTTGCTTAACCTGCTACGTATGCCGATGATCATTGCTACCCTGGCCGGGGTTGCCTGGAGCTATTCAGATATGCTTCTACCACCAGCATTACGTACTTTTGTAGACATGCTGGGGCAGATCGCCATCCCATTAATGCTGTTTGCACTGGGTGTACGTATGACCAGCATTGATTTCACCCATTGGAAAATTGGTTTATGGGGCGCAGTGCTAGCCCCTGTGTCTGGTTTGCTCGTCGCCGTTGCATTACAACCCTTTTTGCAACTCGAGCCCAGCCACTTTGCTTACCTGCTACTGTTTGCAGCCCTGCCACCCGCTGTACTTAACTATATGATTTCTGAGCGCTACAATCAGGAGCCGCACCTAGTCGCCGCCATCGTCCTGATTGGCAATGTCGGCAGCCTGTTGTTCATCCCGATTGTGCTGGCATTTACACTCTGACGACAGCCCTCAAGCTGCCGTCAGAGCGAAACTGAATCAGTCCTGCGCAGCAGCGACCTGGTCCACTTGCAGCACATCACGATTACGCTCCAGCGTAGCCGGACCGATACCCTGCACTTCAGTCAACTCTTCAATACTGACAAAGCTCCCCTTTTCAGTGCGATAATCAACAATAGCTTGCGCTTGGCAGGCCCTACACCGGTCAAGGCGGCAGCAATTTGTTCAGCACTGGCAGTATTCAGGTCAATTGGGGTCGAAGCCGATAGCGGTGCGGCAAAGCATAATGCGAAGATCAGTGCCAAAGCACCAACTAATGATAGTTTCATTGTAAACCTCCATGTTTAAGAAAAACGCCGGTCTCCAGACCAGCAACTTAAATTTAATCTGTTCGGTTCTGACACACCAGTGGTCAATGCATAAAAATGCAGCCAAATTGATTCAGATCAAAAAATGATCAGAAAAAACCGCCCTGCTGTAGTTCGTTCAGAATTTGACTGCAGCGAGCGGCAGGATCTTCTGCACGGGTAATAGGACGGCCAATAACCAGATAGTCACTGCCTTGGCGCAAGGCTTCAAGCGGTGTCATAATACGGCGCTGATCACCTGCATCTGCATCCAACGGCCGAATTCCTGGGGTTATCAGCTTAAAGCTATTCGCTAACTGCTGACGCAACAGGCCAGCCTCTTGAGCAGAACACACCACACCATCAAGTCCACATTCAGCGGTCAGTTTGGCTAACCGCTGCACCTGCTGCACAGGCTCAACAGCAATACCGATATCCTCAAGGTCCGCCTGCTCCATGCTGGTCAGCACAGTAACAGCAATCAGCAGTGTCTGGCAGTCTGCCTGTTTATCCAGTATTTCCCGTGCCGCCTGCATCATGCGTCGGCCACCGGATGCATGCACATTAACCATCCAGACACCCAGCTCTGCTGCCGCTTTCACTGCACTGGCTGTCGTGTTAGGAATATCATGAAATTTCAGATCCAGAAATACCTCAAACCCCCGGGATTGCAGAGCTTCAACCACAGCCGGCCCAGCACGGGTAAACAATTCTTTGCCCACTTTAACTCGGCAAGTGTCAGGGTCCAGACGATCAGCCATAGTAAGGGCTGCACCCTGATCAGGAAAATCCAAAGCTACTATGATCGGTTTTAACGCATCAGTCATTCTCATATCCTGTTTATTCGCCTTCCAGCCCCTGAACAGGGCGTGAGCTGTCCCAGGTTTACACGAAGGGCACTGCCAGTGAAGTGTTTTGCTATCATAACCGCACTGACCACAACGGTAGCGGGGTTTGCTTTGCGCCAACTGTTCGGTGAGTTCCCGCAAGGTGCTTAGGCTTTTTACGGCAACATCACTCTGCTGTAGCTGCAGGTCAATCAGATAATTAAATCCCCGCAGAGACGGATGTTTTTTTAATGCATCGACAATGAACTCTGTCGCTACTTGATCACCTTGACCTGCCTGCAGCAGTTGCGCTTTTGTCACGATCAGCGTGGTGGACGGATACTGCGCCAGACACAGCTCCAGATAGCTCTGATAAGCCATGATGTTATCCAGCTCAGTGTAGCATTGCCAAAGCATTTGAAGTGTTTCAGGTATCATCAGGGGATCCTGATCAGCCACTTCTTTCAGGTGCTTGATCGCACCACGCCAGGCATGGCGCTGCATGCGATGCTCAGCCAGCATTATATTTGCACGTACACAGGTGGGGTCCAGTTTTAACGCTTGCTTGAGTCGGTTTTCGGCATCATTACCTGACTCGCCCAGTCGCCCTTCAGCCAATTGGCAAGCGTAGTGCGCCATTTCATGGGCAACCGCTGTACGTTTAGAATCAGGTAATTTCAACGCAGTATTCAGCGCCTTATCCCACTCCAGCTGTTTTTCATACAGCTTTGCCAAAAGTCGACGTGCACTATGGCGCAACTCATCACGCGGGTTATCACTAATCACTGACTGCAACAAGGTCTCAGCCCTATCCAGTAAACCCACAGCGTTATAGTCTTTGGCCAAGGATATCTGGATGTTCAGGAAGTCTTCATGCAACAAGTCGCTACGAGCCAGTAATGTCTGGTGCAACTCAATTGCCTTGTCATATTCCCCCTTTTTCCGGAACAGATCAGCCAAAGCCAGGTAGGCAGGCACCGTGTCAGAATTAATTTCCAAAACACGAATAAAACGCTCTACCGCTTCATCGGTTTTATTGTGAATCAAAAATTAAGGCCATGATAATAATCACGGCCGGGCAGGGAGTGTAACTGTTGGGTTGAGCGCTGATAGCGGCCCAATAGCCAACCCGCCGCTATCGCGGCCATCAGCATTGGGATCAGTACAATGTAGTCGAACATCTCAGGCCGGATCTTTCAGACTCGATGTTCTCAACTTATTGATTTCCTGACGTGCTGAAACCATCTTTTTGTTCAGATAGTAAAGCCGGGTTTTCAGAGACAGCACTACCACTGAACTCAGCAGCACACCGAGAAGCCCACCGATAGCAAATGCCCCCAGCAGCCACAGAGACAGACTGGCTTGCGGTAGCGTGAAGAAAATCAGATCTATTTGCACTGGCGTCATGTTGTGCAGGGTAAACAGTATCCCCGCCAGCAATACCAACAACGCAACAACCACAACACTCAAACGTTTCAGAAAACGCACGTTACAACCTCCGTCAGTCCGGCTTTGTCAGCTGGCATTCATACTGCTGTTTACCTGATCCCGCATCTCTTTACCGGGTTTGAAATGAGGCACATATTTCGCATCGAGCGAAACCGCCTCGCCTGTTTTAGGATTGCGTCCAATACGCGGGGCGCGGTAATGCAGCGAAAAGCTGCCAAAACCGCGAATCTCGATTCTATCACCATCGGATAAAGCTTCGGTCATGTGATCGAGCATGGTCTTCACGGCCAATTCCACATCCTTGACTGATAATTGCGGGTGCTGCTCTATCAGGCGTTCAATAAGCTCTGATTTTGTCATGGTTTCCTCCACTAAAATCGATGAATGCTCATCGCTCTGCCGATACGAGCGCATGAACTACCTTCAGGCAGCGCACCTTATCGGCTATCTTTTTCATCTGCGCCTTGATCAGCTCTCCGATCGTTGTCGGACCGGCGGCTTCAACAGGAGCCTGCTCTTTTACCGCTTTAATAGCATCTTTTTCAGCCTGCTCAGTTAACTGCTTCACCGACAGGTTCACACTGCGATTACGGCGGTCCAGACTGATAATAATAGCATCAACCTGCGTACCAGCCGGATACAAGCTGGGAAGATTATCAACCCGGTCACGCGACACTTCGGAGACCTTCAGCGTACCTTCAACACCTTCAGCCAACTCAATGATAGCCTGGCGCTCATCACAACTGATCACTTTACCCTGAACCTGGGCACCTTTCGGATTTATATCGGCATAATTAGCAAACGGATCGGAGCTGGCCTGTTTGATACCCAGCGCAATACGTTCACGATCCGAATCTACTGACAACACCACAGCCTCGACTTCCTGTCCCTTGCCATACTGCTTTACAGCCTCTTCTCCCGGCTCGTCCCAGGACAGATCAGACAAGTGGACCAGACCATCGATACCACCATCCAGACCGATAAAGATACCAAAATCGGTAATAGATTTAATCACACCGGCAACACGATCGCCTTTCTTGCAACGGGCCGCAAAACCTTCCCATGGGTTTTCACGACACTGTTTCATGCCAAGCGAAATACGCCGACGTTGCTGATCAATGTCCAGAATCATAACATCAACCTCATCCCCTACCTGTACGACTTTTGAGGGATGAATATTGCGGTTGGTCCAATCCATTTCAGATACATGGACCAAACCTTCTACGCCTTCGCCTATTTCAGCAAAACAACCATAGTCAGTCAGATTAGTGACGCGCGCCCGAACCTTGTCACCGACGTATTTTTACTGATCAGTTGGTCCCAGGGATCAGCCTGCAGTTGCTTAAGCCCCAAAGAAACCCGGCTACGTTCTTTATCAAACTTAAGCACTTTAACATCAAGTTCCTGACCAATGCTGAGCAGCTCACTCGGATGCTTGACGCGTTTCCACGCCATGTCGGTAATATGCAATAAACCATCGATACCACCCAATTCAACAAAAGCGCCATAGTCGGTCAGGTTCTTAATCACCCCTTTGATGACCAGCCCCTCTTCCATTTTTTCCAGCAGTTTTTCGCGCTCTTCAGTATAAGCCGCTTCAAGCACGGCACGACGGGAAACGACGATATTATTGGTGCGGGCATCCAGCTTCACCAGTTTGAGTTCCAGCTCCTGTCCTTCGAGATAAGCGGTATCACGGACTGGGCGTACGTCAACTAACGAACCCGGCAAGAAAGCACTGATGCCATTTACATCCACGGTAAGACCGCCACGCACTTTACCGGTAATGTAACCAGTGACGATTTCATTACCTTCGAATGCGCTTTCCAATACACCCCAGGATTCAGCACGACGTGCTTTTTCACGGGAGAGGAGTGTGGTGCCAAATCCGTCTTCCAATGCTTCAAGAGCCACTTTGACCTGATCACCCACAGCAACGGTCAACTGTCCTTTGTCATCCTTGAACTGCTCCAGCGGAATAATGCCTTCAGATTTCAATCCAGCATTGACGATGACGAAATCGTTTTCAACAGCAACCACCGTACCGGTGACTATGGAGCCTGGAGCCATTTCAAGCTCTTTCAGACTTTCTTCAAACAGCTCTGCAAAACTCTCGCTCATTACCCGCATCCTCAGACTGAAACTGCCTAACGCAGCCCTTTATGTTTTGCTTCATCCAGCACCACCTCCAACACCTCCTCAATTGTCATTTTGGTGGTGTCAAGAATCACCGCATCAGGCGCCGGTTTCAGGGGCGAGACACTGCGGTTCATATCCCGCGCATCCCGCGCTTTTAAATCCAATACTATATCTTCAAGGCTAGCACTCAGGCCTTTGCTAATCAACTGCTTATAACGGCGACTGCCACGCTCTTCAGCACTGGCATCCAAATAGACCTTCAAACAGGCTTCCGGGAAGATCACCGTACCCATATCACGGCCATCGGCAATCAGACCTGGAGCGGCAACAAAGTCACGCTGTCGCTGTAGTAACGCCTGGCGCACCGGGGCCATAGCCGCGACAACTGAAGCGTCCGCACCCACCGCTTCAGTTCTGATAGTATCAGTAACTTCTTCACCTTCAAGCACGATTTTAACATCATCAGTGGTTCCAGCCAGAAACTGCACATCAAGATGGGCAGCGACAACCTGCAGAGACTCTTCATCATCCAGAGAGATACCATGATGCCGCGCAGCGACGGCTGTCAAGCGATACAAAGCCCCACTATCCAGCAGATGCCAACCCCAAGCGCTGAGCTAACAGACGACAGATTGTTCCTTTGCCGGAACCACTCGGACCATCAACAGTGATGACAGGTATTGAAACTCTGGTGGACATCAGTCCGCCTCCTTTCTTGATTAGTAGAACAGCACAGAATTAAACAGGTTAATTCTTGCAGCGACGTTTCGCTTGTCATTCACCCGGCTTATCTACACCTAGGTTCGGTGTTTCAACTGAAGGTGGTGTCGATGACAATTCATACGCTGTACCAGTCAGTAACGTACTGAAATATTCACGTGCAATGCGTGCTCGGGTAAAAATACCTAGCAAGGTCTGGCTATCTTCTGTGTCTATGGCCTGACGCAAGCGAGACAACCCCATAGTAAACTGGTCAATCTGATCAAGCAGCGCATCCCGGTTTGCCTGACAAATATCGTGCCACATGACCGGGTCACTTGCGGCGATACGGGTAAAATCCCGGAAGCCACCGGCCGCATAGCGAAAAATATCTTTTTTTCTTCTTCATGCGCCAGTGTATCCACCAATGAAAATGCCAAAAGATGCGGTAGATGACTGGTCGCCGCTAATACCTCGTCATGTCGATGTGGCTCCATCTGCAACACCTCAGCGCCCAACGACTGCCACAACTCGGCCACCAGACTGACTGCCAAGGGGTCAGTTTCCGGCACAGGGGTCAAAATGACCTTATGGCGCACAAACAAATCGGCATTGGCCGCTGTTACACCACTCTTTTCTGCACCCGCTATCGGATGACCAGGCACAAAGGTGGCGGGAATAGTCGGGAATACTCGTTGTGCCGCGGCAATAATATTCATTTTAGTGCTGCCGGCATCCGTTACCAAGGTGTCTGGTCGCAGCGCCGGTGCAATGGCTTCCAATAACTGCTCCATCGCCTTGACCGGAACAGCCAGCATCACCAGATCAGCTTCGGCAACAGCGTCTAGCAGAGATGTGACTTGCTTATCTATCACACCCAACTGCAGCCCCAGCTCACATTCTGCTGAGTTCAAATCATAGCCACTCACTTCATCTACAAGATGACGTTTCTTAAGTGCTTTGGCAAACGATCCACCAATCAACCCAAGACCAATAACTAAAACCTTGTTCAAGCTATATTTCACGCTATCACCTTTTTCAACGCGTCTAGAAAGCGCTGATTTTCTGTTTCTGTACCCAGCGTAACACGCAAATGTTGCGGCATGGCGTAAACACCCAGCGGCCTGACAATAACGCCTTGTTCAAGCAGCGCTTGATAGACCAGCAAGGCATCCTGCTCACAATCGATAGTAATGAAATTGGCAACTGAAGGAATATAGCTAACCTCTAGCGCCACTAACCCGGCTTGCATTTGCTTGAGGCCTTGCCGATTTAAACTGACTGTACGCGCCAGATATTCCTGGTCTGCCAAGGCCGCCATTGCCGCCGCCTGAGCGACGGAGCTGACATTAAATGGCTGACGAACACGATTCAGAAGATCGGTAACCACTGGATTGGCAACAGCAAAACCGACACGCAGTGCAGCCAGACCGTAGGCCTTGGAAAAAGTGCGGGTTACGATCAAATTATTGTAAGTTGCAGTAAGTGCCAGGCCATCAGGCGTATCAGCCTGATCGGTATACTCGCTATAAGCTTCGTCCAGCACCACCAGCACCTGCTCGGGTATGCGTGCCATAAAGCGCTTGAACGCCAGGCTGGTCAGACAGGTACCGGTCGGATTATTGGGATTGGCGATGAAGATCACTCGGGTATTTTCTGTAACGGCATCAGCCATAGCATCGAGGTCATGACCATAATCCCGTGCAGGTACCCGCACGCCAGTGGCTCCACAGGCTTTGACTACCAGTGGATAGACAATAAAGGCATACTCAGAATAGACCGCTTCAACCCCTTCGCGCAAAAAAGCACGTGCAACCAGTTCCAATAGATCATTGGAGCCATTGCCAAGCGTCAGTTGATTAGCAGCCAAATTGAAACGCTGGCTCAGCGCTTGCTTAAGATAGTAACCATTGCTGTCAGGATAGCGGGTCAACCCCGATAGTACAGACTGTACTGCTGAAATGGCTGCTGACGACGGCCCCAAGGGGTTCTCGTTGCTGGCCAATTTAACAATATCGCGAATTCCCAGCTCACGCTCCAGTTCCTCAGCAGGCTTGCCAGCCTGATAGGGCTGCAGCGCCTGTACACCGGGATTCGACAGAGCTACAAAATCACAGCTCATAATGTGTTTCCTGTTGTTATTAGAGTACAGCCCTGGGATAAGATCCCAGCACTTTAAGAGTATCGGGACCGTTTGCCAGCTCGCTCAGTAATTCCACAACGGAGGCATCTTCCTGATGCCCTTCAAAATCCATGTAGAACAAGGAGTAATCACCCGCTCCCTGATGCACTGTTCGGCTTTCCAGGCGCGTTAAGCTGATATTACGTTGTCGGAAAGCACCCAGCACATCATGGAGAACACCAGGCTGATCCTTCACTGACAGCAGTATTGAAGTTTTGTCATGGCCACTAGGCTCGACATACTGTTTCCCCAATACAAGATAGCGGGTATCAGCCGCCAGGGTTTTATCATCGGTAGGATCAAGTAAAAGTTCTACCTCACCACAGATCCGCAGATCATAGCGGCGAAACAAGTCCAGCGTATGACTGACCAAGCCTTCATGAGCACTTTCTATCGGGGTAACAGCATAGTGACAGTGCCCCTGCTCTACCGCTTTGAAGGCTTGCTCAGGATCGGTCATTGCGACTCCCTTAGCCGAAAGTCCGAAGTGCTTACGTACAGCTTGTTCAGTGTACCCACCCTCAGGACCTGGGTAGGCAACACTCAGCGGCTGCTCCAACGCCAGACATACGGACATGATTTCACGAAACAGGCGGGCCATATCCTGATCAGGTAGCGGCCCGGTGTTACGTTCCATAACACGTCGCAACACCTGGGCTTCACGTTCAGGCCGATAAAACACGGCGGGTAAACTTTGGTTAATACCTTGTTTCACCTCAGCCACTTGCTGTGCACAGGCCGCGCGCTTATTGATCAACGACTGTAGTTGCTGATCTATGTCATCAATCTGATCACGCAACGCCCTGAGTTCGGCCTCAGCGCGGGCCGATGGAGTCTGTGGCACCTGCTCAGCCATGCTGGGTCTCAAACTCGGACATAAACGTCAGTAGCGCATCGACAGCGGCTTCAGGTACCGCATTGTAAATACTGGCACGCATCCCGCCGACAGATCGATGTCCTTTAAGGTTCAACAGCCCGGCGGCTTCAGCCTGCTGTAAAAATAGCTTATCCAGTGCGGCATCAGCAGGGTAA
>LQAF01000264.1_pt1 | contig 10870 bp, 10 predicted proteins | sample 1535781 | NCBI WGS metagenome assembly LQAF01 (sample SAMN04331583, study PRJNA305678) | bioreactor metagenome | isolation source: bioreactor_2 inoculated with Wadden Sea sediment 2nd replicate of a... | place: Germany:Bremen
CAAATTTTAACCTTTTGTTCCATGGCCCAAAAGGTGATGTCTCTTGTATTTACGGGAAAAACAGTCTAACAGGAGGGCGCCACAAAGGGGTTGATGATGCTGCTGTCCTTGGGAAGGTCTTTGGGGGAGATGCACCTTGCTGCCAGCTGAGTATAGTCAAACATATATTGATTGGGGCTTTTAAGCATCCCCCCCACAATACCCCTTAGCATATCACAACCCCGTATATGGGCACAGGAGAGGCTTTGGCCAACTGGGGAATGACCCCCCTCGGGGTGAAGGTTTTGCCCTGGTTGTCCTTGAAAAAGGAGAGGCAAAAAATCGGCTGTGGTCATCTTATCGTTGATCACATAAACGGTTTTGGTGGTTGGGTGCAGTTTGAACATCAAAGAAAGGGTGGTGGTGAAGTCAGAGGCCTTGTTTACCCCGGTGTACACAGAGAAGTTTTCTACCTTCTTTGGGGGGGGGAATTGTTCAGCTGCAGAAGACAACCGGCACCCCGGGAAAGGGCTTGTCTCGGAATGCTTTTAAAAATTTTGGGGCATCATCACTGGAGATGATGACATCAAGTGCCTTGCCATTGTATTTGGTGGTAAATAGTGCTTTGAGCAGCAAATGATAAAAATCTGAGTTGTTGACCTTGGTGTCCATATATTCGGTTTTCAGGACAATATTATTGTGCGACCTCAGGATGTCTTCCACACCCATGACCACTTTGTCGGTCCAGTCGTACCCCTTGCTGTAGGAGTTCAGGAGCAGTACATGCTGCTTTTTGTCTGTGGCAGAGGGGCGGCATCTGATCTGCCGGGACATACCAGGCAGACCATTAGGATCAAAAAAGATGTGGCGCAGGCTGATATGACAGTTTTCATTTTAGCCTACTCAGTATTTGGATTTGACAGCATGCCTTTCCCTGGGCCAGGACAGGGGCTGAAGTATTTGAACAATAACGGAACAGTAGGACAGAGCCCTTGTTTTTGTCAACCAAAATAAACCGGTGGGCATTGCCGGACACCATTACAGGGAGGCACCAGTGAAATGCCTTTGGGGGTGACACCCATCCATTTTTTGAATTGTTTGGTCATGGGGCTTTGGTCTGATAACCTGCCTGACCCCTGTGAATAGTAAAAAAATGTAAAGCAGGATTTGTATATTTTTGCGCCCCGCTTATATTGACTTTTTATGAAAAAATGGTATTTTTATATTCTTTTTAAGACATAAAAATATCATTTGAATCTAAATAGTATTATTGACTGTACCATGACCCAGACCACCCAGGACCGCATCCTTAATCAGGCCATTAAATGCCTTGCCCAAAATTCAAATGCCGGACTGGATGAGTTTGCCAGGGCCGCAGGGGTGGGGCGGGCCACCCTGTACCGGTACTATAAATCCAGGGCAGACCTGATTACAGCCATCCAACTCAGCGCAGGGCAGCAGCTCCAGGCGGTTGTGGAACCGGTGTTGAAACAGGATATCCCGGCCAGGGAAAAGCTGATGCTCATTGTAACCCGGCTCATCCCCCTGGGGTCCAGCCTGAACGTCTCTGCCTACTTCAATCATCCTGTAAAGGATGAAGACCCCAGGGTGATGGAAAGGTATCAGCGGCATCAGAGCCAGGCCAGACAGCTGTGTCTGGAATTGAAAAAACAAGGGGCTGTGGCAGCTGAGATCCCCATTGCCTGGCTGGCCTCAACCATGGATGCCTTGATTTTTGAGGCCTGGGCAAATGTGGAGAACGGGGAGATTGCACCCAAGCAGGCCCCCTGGCTGGTTCTGGGTACCTTTCTTGCCGGCCACGGCACCAAAGAGACCTGTATCTGGCTGAATGAACAAAGAGACCAATTTTAAGGATAGTGTTGATGAAAGAAAAAAAGTAATGGGGCTGACCCTCTCTGTCGTGGTGATCTGCCTGGCCGTTGTTCTGATCTGGCAGTCCGGCATGTTTCAGCAGGATAGAGTGGCAGCAGCCATTGATCAGAACAAAACAGTACCGGTTAAAACCATGAAGGTGGTCCATCCCAGGCCAGTGACCCATGGCAGCCTGATCACCCTTCCGGGCCGGGCCAGGGCAGCCACCCAGGCCACCCTTTTTTTCAGGGTTTCTGCCCCCCTGATCCAGGTGCATGCAAGGACCGGAGAGCGGGTGGAAAAGGGGGATCTCCTTCTGGAACTGGATGACCGGGATTTTAAGCACCAAGTCAGCATTGTTCAAAGCAAGCTGGCATCTGCAACGGCCACCCTGCTCAAACTGCGGACAGGGGCCCGGCCTGAGGATGTCCGGATTATCCAATCCTCTCTTGCAGCGGCCCAGGCAGACCTGGCCCTGGCCCAAAAAGAGCTTGAACGCCATGAGATCCTATATCAGAACCAGGCGGTTTCTGAGCAGGCCTATGATCGGGCCAAGACCAATGTCCTAAGCCTTGGGGCTAGAAAGGATTCCCTTGAGGAACAGCTGGCAAGGGATACGGGGGGGGCCAGAAAAGAGGATATCATGGCAGCCCAAGCTGCTGTGGGGGAACTTGAGGCAAGACTGGCTGTTGCCCGGGATCAGCTCTCTGATACCCGGTTGTATGCCCCCTTTGGAGGAGTGGTGACCCAGCGGTTTATAGAGGCCCATGAAATGGCAGTCCAGGGACAACCTGTGATGACCCTGGATGATATCAGTGTTCTGGAGATTCCAGTGGATGTGCCGGAAAATCTTGTGAGTATCTTGCTAAAGGCCACCAGCCCTGAAAAATCTGACCAGTATTCAGCACGGTTTCTGACCCATGAGGATGGAACCTATCCGGCCCGTCTCACAGAATACAGCAGCCGGGCAGACCAGGCCATTGGCACCTATGAATTCGTCTTTACCCTCACCCCTGACCCCAAGGATCTGGTTTTCCCGGGAATGACCGCTGAAATCAGACTGATGTCAGGGTCTCAAACCGATTTTTCCCAGGACTGGATGTTCCCCTTCAGAGTCTGATGGGGGTGGCGGGCAACTCTGCCCATGTCCTGCGGGTGGATCCTGAATCCGGTGAGATTTTTCGGCAGCCAGTGATCTTTGAAACTCTGTCCAGGGGCAATGCTGTGCGGGTGAAAACCGGTCTGTCGGTTTCAGACCTGGTGGTGGCTGACGGAACCGCCTTTGTCCGTCAGGGCCAGAAAGTCCGTTATGAGCTGGTTGAACCAAAAGGGGACATCAAGTAAATGAAATTTGCCCAAGGGGTGCTTAGCTCCCGGATCATCAGCATCCTTTTGTCTGCTGTCATTGCCCTGGCAGGGCTGGTCACTTACCAGAAACTGGGGCGGCTGGCCTATCCTGATTTTACCATTAAAACCGCCATGGTCCTGACCCCCTATGCCGGAGCCTCTGCCCTTGAAGTGGAAAAAGAGGTCACAGACAAAATTGAGCAGGCTGTCCAGAGCCTGGGCCAGCTGGATTATGTAAAATCCATATCCCAGGAAGGCCTCTCCATTGTCTATGCAGAAATCAAGCCTGAGTTTGGATCCGATCATATCCCGCAGATCTGGGATGAGCTGAGGCGCAAGGTGGGTGATATGTCAACCTACCTTCCCCCAGGAGCCGGCCCCCCCATTGTCAAGGATGATTTTGGGGATGTATACGGGGTCTATTTTGCCGTTACAGGGGAGGGGTTTTCCAGCCGGGAGCTGAAAACCCATGCCAAATACCTGAAAAAGGAACTCCTCCTGGTGGATGAGGTGGCCAAGATTGATATCTGGGGAGACCGGACCGAGGTGATTTACGTGGAGTTTCCCAGGGCAAAATTGTCCGGCCTGGGAATTTCTCCGGAGATGATTTTTGCCACCCTGGCTTCCCAGAATCTGGTCACCCCGGCAGGCCGGGTAAAGCACGGACCGGATTATATCCGGTTCAGCCCCACAGGTGAACTGGCAGGAGAACAGGCTATTTCTGATCTGTATATTGCCGGAAAAGGCGGCAAACTCTTTCGCCTTGGGGATATTGCCCTGGTGAGCCGGGGATATGAGGAGCCTGAACCCAGGAAAATGTTTTTTAACGGCAAACCTGCCATTGGTCTGGGAGTGTCCACGGAAAAAGGGGGAAATGTGGTGAGGATGGGAGCCGCTGTCATGGACCGCATCCAGTCCCTGTCATCCATGCAGCCACCTGGCATGGCAGTGGAGACCATCAATTTTCAGGCCTCCCGGGTTACCCAGTCCCTGGACGAGTTCATGCTGAATCTGGGCCAGGCCATTGTGATTGTCATCGGGCTGCTCCTGTTTTTTATGGGGCTTCGGGCAGGTCTTCTCATCGGCGCAGTGCTGATCCTTACCATTTTGGCCACCTTTGTGGGCATGTTTGTCTGGGACATCACCCTCCAGCTCGTCTCTTTGGGGGCTTTGGTACTGGCCCTGGGACTGCTGGTGGACAATGCCATTGTGGTCACGGATGTCTATCTCATCCGCCTTGCCCGGGGTGATGACAAGCTTGCCTCTGCCCGGATGGCCATCTCTTCAACCATCTGGCCCCTTTTGGGCGCCACCCTTGTGGCCATTCTGGCCTTTGTGCCTGTGGGGCTGAATCCCAGTGCATCAGGGGAGTTCTGCAGAAGCCTTTTTTATGTTTTGGCCATTTCCCTGGGGTTGAGCTGGATATTTGCCCTGACCATTACCCCGGTGCTGTGCATCCGGTTTTTAAACCTGCCCAAAACTCATCAGAAAGATCCCTATGACACCCGGTTTTATAACAAGTTCAGGCAGTTCCTTCATTTCTGCATCAAAAACAGGGTCAAGACCCTGGCCCTGCTCATGATCATCCTTATGGCAGCGTTGGCCGGGTTTCAGGCCGTTCCCAAGAATTTTTTCCCGGAATCCACCCGGAATCAGTTCTTTGTGGATTATTGGCGGGCCCAGGGCACCCATATCAATGAAGTGGGGGCTGATATCCAGAAGATCAGCCAGCACATCCGGTCCCTGGAAGGGGTAGACCAGGTTACTGCCTTTGTGGGGGAGGGGTCTTTGCGGTTTGTGCTCAACTATAACTACCAGCCCCCCAATACCAGTTTTGGCCAGCTTTTGATCCAGGTGGATGATTATAAAAAAGTGGCAGGTCTGTTGCCCGAGATTCGGTCTTATATCAGCAAAACCTTTCCCAACAGCGAATTCAAAGCCCAGCGGTTCAAAGAAGGCCCGCCGGTCTCCTATGCAGTGGAAGCCCGTTTCAGGGGGCCGGATATCACAGCCCTTAGACAGGTGGCAGATCAGGCCAAAAATATTCTCCATGACATCCCCCTGGCAGTGAATATCAGGGATGACTGGCGCCAGCCTGTAAAGGTTTTGAGACCGGTTTTCACAGAGACCCGGGGTCGGCGGACCGGGATCACCCGATCTGATGTCAGCCAGGCCTTTAACTGGAATTTTTCAGGCCTGACAGTGGGGCTGTACCGGGAAAGTGATGAGATGATCCCCATTGTGTCCAGGCCCCTGCCAAAGGAGCGGGCATCTGTGGACCAGTTCCGCCAGATTCAGATCTTCAGCCCGGCTTTGGGACGGTATCTGCCGGTGGAGCAGGTGGTGGAAAAATTGGATATCTCAGAGGAACCGCCCCTGGTAGGACGGCGCAGCCGTATGCCAACCATAACGGTTCAATGCGATCAGGCCCGGGGTCAGGCAGAGGATCTGGAGGCCCTTGTCCGGCCCTTGTTTGAAAAAATTGATCTACCGCCGGGCACCTCACTGTCATGGGGGGGGGAATCTGAGGAAAGCGCCAAAGGCCAGGTCTCCATCAAGGCCCTCTTCCCGGTCTGCCTTTTAGGCATGTTTATCCTGGTGGTCTGTCTGTTCAACGGGCTTCGGGAGGCCATTGTGATTTTTTGTGCATTCCCTTTTCCTTTGTAGGGGTCACCCTGGGGCTTCTGGCAACCGGGCTGCCCTTTGGGTTTATGGCCATCCTGGGCTTTTTAGGGCTCACCGGCATGCTGGTGAAAAATGCCATTGTGCTTCTGGATCAGGCTGCAGAGGAGATCCGGTCAGGAAAAACTATGTACCAGGCTGTTCTGGATGCCAGTGTCTCCAGGCTTCGGCCGGTGACAATGGCTGCCGGCACCACCATTCTCGGCATGGGGCCGCTGCTCTTCCATCCCTTTTTCAATGCCATGGCCGCCACCATCATGGGCGGACTGTTTGCGGCCACTGGCCTGACCCTGATTGTGGTGCCGGTGATGTATTCGTTTTTGTTCAGAATTACCCGGTCTCAGATGAGGATATGACCCCAATGACAGAAATTTCCCATATGGTTCCTTTGGCAAATGGCGGTCAGATCCGGCTTGTCTGTGTCCCGGCTGCTGTGGTCCATTGTCATACTGCGGTTAATCCAAAATGAGGGCGGGGAATCCGGATGAAAGCTGTCATTGGCATCCACCACACCCGAACGCACCTCCAGGGTGTTTTCAGTTGGAAGCTTTTTTTGAACTGGTCTGCAAGGGTGTCTGCGTGCACTGAAGGAACTGCAAAACAGATCAGAAAAGCAAGATACAGGAGCCTTTTTATCATGTTTTTTTCTTTCCGAAAAAAATCAGGTCGTTATTTTATCCGTCAGCACAACTCCGGGTTCAGACAAATTGTCCAGCAACAAAGCCAGATGACCAGGCCCATTGAAGATTATACCCCCCAAAATGGCCGGTGACATCCAGGACTTCCCCGATGAAATATAGGTCTTTGACCTGTTTTGTTTCCATGGTTTTGGAAGAGATCTCATTGCAGCCCCCCCTACCGTGACCTCTGCGGTTCTGTTGCCTTCGGTTCCCCCGGGTTTGAGCTGCCAGTCGTGAAAGGAGAAAAAAATATGAAATCTGCAAAATTCTTTTTCGTATTAATTATGCTTATTTTGCTGGCGATGGCCAACACTGTCTTCGGAGAAGAACCGCCAAGTGATTATCCAAGTTATCAGAATGGAATAATCACAATTCCACGGATGGATGTTTTCGAACAGCTTGGTATTGTTCAGGATATAAAGCTGAACCTGACCGAACAGAGAGGCCGGAGACTGGCAGAGTTCAAAGCTGTCGGAACACGAAACGTGCTAACAAGACCATTTGTGGAGACAAGGGAAAATGAGGATGAAAAATAATATCCATTACCCGGCAAAAAATAACAAAGCAGAATAATGATGGTCTCATAAAAAGTCCGATTTCAGCATTCTTTTAGCCATAACATGTTGAAATTATTAGTGAAGAATTTTTCATCTTAGGCTTTTTACAGGGGTATCAATAATGATTATGAAAGAATTTGCTATAAATTCAGTCCTGTTCAAGAAGGCCTCTTCCCATTTTAATGAGGTGTTTTGAAAATCCTTCCAATAGTTGCGATTTGATATTCCAGCAGTGCCAATAGAGTTTTACCCTGGCGGGATATCCGGGCAGAACCTCCACAAGGGTACCCTGGGCCAGGAGTTCTTTACTCTGGATATCCGGCAGCATCCCATAGGCCATGCCCGCAGTTATAAATTCCAGAAATTTTTCCGATGACGGGAGGTAGTGAATGGGAATACCCTCCGGCAGTTTTTTTATTGCCCGTTTGAGTATTTTGGCCTGCAGTTCATCTTTTTTGTTGAATACCAGCAACGGTGCTTCTTCTATGGTTTTAAATGAGACTGAAGGAGAAAACCATTTTTGTGCGAAATCCGGGGTTGCCAGCATTCTGTAGGTCATGCTTCCCAGAAAATGGCTCCTGCAGCCCTGGATTGCATCCGGATGGGCGCTGATACATCCGAAAACTTCACCATTCCTCAGCATTTCAAGGGTCTGTTCCTGATCGTCCACCCTGATATCAACGGTTACAGATTCCCTTCTTAAAAAGGGGAGCACGGCATCAAGAAACCAGGTGGCCAGGCTGTCCGCATTGATTCCCAGGGGCAACGGTTTGAACTTCTTGCCCGCAGCCGGAGAGAGTTTTTCAAAAAGCTCTTGTTCCAGCTGGCGGGCCTGCATGAAATATTTAAGGATTTTGGCACCGGCCCGGGTGGGCACCGGTGGTGTTTTTCTGATAAGCAGGATCTGCCCACTCATCTCCTCAAGATATTTGATCCGCTGGGATACTGCTGACTGGGTTATATGTAAAACCCTTGAGGCTTTTTCAAATCCGCCTTCGTTTACAACGGCCTCAAGTGCTTCCATGAATTTAAAATCTATCATGTTTTTTTATTAGCAAAATTAATTGAATATTAAAATAATTAATTTTACTTTATACCATTTCTTTTTTATCTTTTTTCCATCATTTGCCCTTGATGATCCTGATGTTTTTATCATTTTTATTCTTAGTTGCGGGTAAAACAGATAGCGTATCAAGGCTGTTCGTGACCGTTGTATGAAAAAATAACAGGAGAAAATTTAAGGATGACATTTATATTTTTAAAGGGATTTGGCGTGGGGGCCGGGTTAATTGTGGCAATCGGTTCCCAGAATGCATTTGTTTTGAGCCAGGGGATTAAAAGGGAATACTGGATTCTTATTCCGCTGATCTGTTCTGTCTGTGATGCCGCCCTCATTAGTGTGGGGATCGCCGGAATGGGCAGTATGGTGAAAATGCATCCGGAATTACTCCGATATGCGGCATGGGGGGGCGCATTGTTTCTTTTCTGGTATGGATTTTTGTCCCTTCGTTCGGCATTTAAAAGAGGACGTCTGGATGAAAGCCGGATTAAAGTGGCCACACTCGGTGCCACTGTTTTAACGACGCTGGCCTTAACCTTGCTTAACCCCCATGTGTATCTGGATACCGTACTGCTCATCGGTACCATCGGCAGTCAGTTTGTCCATGAGCAGAAAATCGTTTTTGGTGCAGGGGCCATTACCGCCTCGTTTATATGGTTTTTGTTCTCAGCCTGGGGGGGAGTCTTCTGGCGCCTCTTTTCAAAAAACAGATTTCATGGAAGATTTTAGATTCCCTTGTCTGCATTACCATGTGGAGCATTGGGAGTTCTCTGATTTTTTGATGCTTTTGGGAAAAAAGAATTTCTGAAAGTTTTCTGCACATTAAAGGGCAGCAGTTGCGCAAATATGAATGTGAGCTCAGAAAATCGCTTGCAACAGTTTCTGAAACACAATATTTTAGATATGCATCATGTGAGAGCCATCAGGCCGGGCTGTTCTCGTATTTTTTTATAAAAAAGTCCTTGTAAGGTTTTATAATTACAAAGATTCCATTTTTTATTGTAGCCGACAGCAATAACTATGCTCCGGTCATGCGGTTCTATGGAAAAATATTCATGATTGAATGGGCGTTACGTAAAAAGATGGATAAGGTGTTCAGCATCGCCAGAAGAACCAAAGATAAAAATTTCGATGGGAAATTTTTGGAAAAACCCCCGGTATGATAAGACAGGAGTCCGGTGAACACGGTATGGATGAAAATAATACAACGCTTTTGCTCAAATATAAGTCGCCATTCGATTTTTTACAGATTTTGTCTTTTATGCGACTGAGGAGTATGGCGGGTATCGAGATCGTTACGGATAACAGTTACAGCAGAACGTTCAGAATGGAGAATGCAAATGGTTTTTTTATGGTCAAAGATTGCCCCGGACAATCCGCGCTGGAATTAAAAATATATTGTGAAGACATCAATTGCTATATGGAGCTTTATCAGAAAGTGCGGAGAATGTTTGATCTTGATACTGATTTTGGACTTATAAATTCGTTGTTTGTGAAAGACAGGCATTTGTCTAAAGGTATGGAAAATGGACAGGTTCCTGGTTTGCCCGTTGCCTTTAATCCGTTTGAATTTGTTATTCGGGCCATACTTGGTCAGCAGATAAGCGTAAAAGCAGCTACGACTTTGGCCGGAAGAATTGCCGCAAGGGCTTTCATAAAAAGCGATGCCGTTTTTCCACCAGGGTTGGATTGTTTTTTCCCGGAACCTGCTGAACTTCTGGCGCTGGAACTTGCGGGACTGGGAATAAATAAAAGCAGACAACGCACAATTAAAACTGTAACCACTGCTATTCTTGACGGAAGGATCTCCCTTTCCCCGAGTCAGCAGTTTGAGACGTTCCGCCGGGATTTTGGAAGTCTCAAGGGAATTGGCGATTGGACGGTTAATTACGTGGCCATGAGGGGGCTGGGCATGGTGGACAGCTTTCCTGCAAGAGATCTGGGGGTGATTAAGGCGCTTACCAGGGGAGGAAAAACACCACCGTCCCGGAAAGAAATAGTGAAAACAGCGGAACAATGGCGACCATACAGAGCCTATGCAGCCTTGTGTCTGTGGAATTCTTTAACCAAGGAAGTGGATGATATCATGTATTATACACGGTTTGATTCTCCATTATGTGAGATTATACTGGTGGGTGACGGTGACGGACTTACAAATCTGCACTTAAATACGGGTGAAGGAAAGAGAAAAATTGAAATCCCGGAGGACTGGGTGTTAAACCATGATTTTTTCGAAGATACCATAAAGCAGATCAAGGAGTACATTTGCGGCAAACGGATCCGTTTTAATGTAAAATTGAATCTCCGGGGTACAGACTTTCAGCGAAAAGTCTGGCATAAGCTGTCTGAAATACCCTATGGTGAACTTCGTACATACAAGGATGTGGCTGAGTCCATCGGAAATAAAAAAGCCGTAAGAGCGGTGGGGATGGCCAACAGTAAAAATCCGGTTCCGTTGATTATACCCTGCCACAGGGTTATCGGCAGCAATGGAAAACTTACAGGATTTGCCTCTGGGCTTTCCATTAAGGAAAGGATGATAACCCTTGAACAAAAGGGGGGCAGGGACTCCGGGCGGTAATAAAAATCCGTCGTTGGTTCCTTTTGGTCAATTTCGAGAAAGCCCTGTCTCAACTCCGGAAACTGAAGGAATATATACAGGCAGTCTGTGAAATCAGCGTTTTTGTATCTAT